>Ga0208244_100023_pt1 | contig 236953 bp, 220 predicted proteins | sample SubbioCR12Aug_5A_FD_184828 | JGI IMG/M metagenome (GOLD analysis project Ga0208244, IMG submission 184828) | Serpentinite rock and fluid subsurface biosphere microbial communities from McLaughlin Reserve, California, USA - CR12Aug_5A (SPAdes) | ecosystem: Environmental > Terrestrial > Deep...
AAATGCGCTTAACGCGGCATCTTCAACGGCATATTTCAGGTTGTTGCTGGTGGCGGTTTTTCGGCTGTCCGGCAGCGTGCTAAATGCGGCGCGGGTTTTGTCAATCAATGAGCGCGCTGTAAAGGGTACCGGTTTCGTTGAGGTATAAAAGGGACTGGCCATAAGCTTCCGTGCAGGTTACAAAAATAAACATTATACAAGCTATGGTTTTAAATTGAGAATTGCTGCGCCATGACCAGATCCATAAAGCCTTGAAAGTCCTCGCGCGTTTTAGTCGCCGTGGTCTGTGCCTTGATTTGTCCGGTTGCCACATTCAAAGCCGCAAATAAATTTAATGTTCCATGCCTTTTATAGGTGCTTTTACAGGCGGTAACAATGGTTTTATCTCGCGTTTCAACAAACCCTGTGGCACGCTCCAAGATTTGGATGCTGGGCTTTTCATCGACACTGATCACCAAAGCGTTCAACGGCGGATTCAGGTACAAACCAATAATATTCGCCGCTTTTTCGGTGAATTCAGGATCCGTGCTAACGCACCAACTTCGTGAGCGATGCAAATAAACCCCTTCTTTTTTCAAAACACGCCAAACAGCATGATGACTGGCGTTCAATACTTCCGCCAAAGTCGGACAATCCCATCGCGCCAAACCTTCCGGTGGTCTTTCTTCCAGTTTCGCTAACAAGCGATCCCTAAAGGCTTTTCCATAGGTTTCAGGCTTACCTGGGCGCGGTTCATCATCGAGTCCGGCAAGCCCTTTTTCCCTAAACCGCCTTCGCCATTTGCTGACACGAGGAATCGAACAGGCTAATGTCGCGGAAACCTCTTGATTTTGCTTGCCTGTTGCACACTCTAAAATAATTTGAGCACGCTCGACCAGTCGACGCTCGGTACTATGGCTGCGGACTATTTTTTCAAGCTGTTGTTTTTGTTCGGTGGTCAGTGTTATTTCTATCGCTTTTCTAGGCATAATGCCTAGAAAAGCCAATAAACTATGTTATTTCTGCAATTAAACACTAGCTTGTAAATATCTTAAGATGTTTAATGTGCTCATATTTTTATATGGAACCCTTAATCAAATATAGCTGGGCGATTAGGCGGGCAACAACGTTTTTTCCAAGAGACGAATAGTTGCTTACCTTTGGAAACAAATTTTTGATGTCAAAAATTCTTTTTAGAATAGTTCATTGCCTATTCCAACGAACAATTTTTGCCCCTTATTCGGATGATGGTCTGCCGGCTGGTTTTGAATTCTCTCGCCAATTCTGAAATATTACTGCCCTTTGCCAATCTTTCCAAGACTGTTTCAGCCTCCCGGACGGATAATGCCGGGGGTCTGCCAAAGCGTTTACCCGCGACTTTGGCGCGCGTGATGCCTGATTGAGTTCGCTCAATCAAAAGATCTCGCTCGAACTCGGCAACAGCCGCAATGACCTGCATGGTCATCTTTCCTGCTGGACTGGTCAAATCAACCCCTCCCAGAGATCGGCGCGAAACAGGTTACCGGTCGTCATGCCCCAAATCCGTCATGAGGTGGATTGGTTGGCGATGTCCGAGTCGGTGCGCCAGGGAATCCAGAGCCGCAACGCAGGTTCCAATCGGCACGTTGATCGATTGGACCTGGAATTGCAGGTAAAAACCAAAACCATGGAACTCATCAAGGCCGATATTCAAATGGCCAAGCTGCAACTGGAATTGGAAAAAGTCAGGCCGACGGTGGTTTTGGATGCGTCGAAAGCCGGTAAACGGACAAAACGCTCGAAAAAAACTGCTTTATTGATGGAGGGTGATTTATCTAAATCATCCCATCCGGTGCGTCAATTGAGGACTGCTCTCAAGTCTGGCAATGGCCGGGTGATTCAGGCTAATGAGCTCGCCCGCCATTGAAAACCGACCACTGAGCACCCGTTTGGGTTTTGACGATACGGACGGGGCTTCTATTGGTCGGTTCTTCAAATTGAGTTGGCAACAGGTCTGAGGGTAACAAAGCCGCAAGATCGTGTTGGCTTTCGCGCCTGAGTTGGCGAATACGGCTTAATAGTGACCAAGCCATTTCTGGATCGTCAATATCCGTCAAGACTTCTGCTTCGGCGGCATCCAAATCAGCCAATAATTTTTTGCAGATGGGGATAGCTTGATCGTTGCAATCCCGCAGGATCGCCATCGGTTTTTTCGTTGGCTTCGGCTCCTGAGTCTGATTAGGACGGAGGAAATCAAAAATGTGCAAAATATCGTCAAACATGGCTATTTCTCTACTTTTTAGTGATTTTTAGCTACATTATACCGATTTTTGCGTAAATTCAACCCCGCTGCATAGGCCTCTTTATGGCTTTGAAAAGCGTTTTTAACGCGCAGGAACCTCATCCTGCCAGAGGGTCGTTCCTGCGTTTTTTGGAGGACATGACCCTGTCATCGACATTAGAAAATGGCGATGGCCTGTAAATACAATCAATGGGGGTGTTAAATCGCCATTGATGTAGTACTCATTTTTTATCGAACCCAACGGGAATGTCAGTTTCCCGTCGGGGATTCGTGATATTTCCGTTTTTCATCGAGGAAATCATCATGAATTCAGAACTCTTTACACAGGATTTTGCTAATGGCCATTGCGTTCGCTATCGTCGCTTGCCATCCGGCACTTGTTACCACGCCAACACACCGGAACGGGTGATCGAAATTTTGGAACAACTGCGGCAAAACCAGCGCAGGGTGCGGTTGTTTTACGGCGACACGATAACCGGTCAAGCCTGGCATGAAGAACACGATGTCATCGGTCGCATTGGCCGTTCGATGGGACCGATCAAAGTGCCCTTACTGATCGAGCCCGGTGAAATAGGTGGCCCTGCAATCCTGGATCACTGCCTCATTCGGATCGATACGCCGCGTAACGTGCTGTATCAGCATGCGGCGTTTCGTGTGGGTGAGGTTAGTTTGTCTGCCGGCGAACTGAAGGGCTTGCCTTGGGAAGTGTTGATCAATCAGGTGGTAGAGGCGCGGTTTCAGGCAAAGAATGAAGCTTGCCGGTATCGGGATTTTATCCTGGGTTATCGTTTTGCATTGCCTAAACGCTGATCGCCTTCTTTAATACGAGTGGCAGGACAAAAAGCGTCGACATCCTCAAGGGTGCGGCGCTTTTTTTGTGATCCTTGTCACAAATATTGCTGCGAGATGCCATTTTGTGCGGATTTTTTACCGACGGCTAGCCAACACCCGACAAACGCTCTCGAGGTAAGTGACCTGAAGCAGTCACTTTCCGTGTGAGACTTTTCCAGCTTGTCTGCCTAGCATAATGGCCAACATTAGCATTTGCAGCGGAGTTAGCCTCATGTCGACTTTGGAGCAGGATCTCGCCCAACTGAATTTTGAATATCTGATGCTGGCCCGCGAAGCAGTTCGCAGTAATGCCTTGGAAGCCGCCTGGCGTTTTGGCCTGAATCAGAAACAACTGGCTGTGATGGAGACACTGACAGTGGAAAAGATTCGGGAATTAGCAAGTAACAGTCGGGCCATCATTCGGTTATTGCCGCTACAGACCCCTCAGCATATGTCACCGGCTGTGCATAGCGCATTGTTGCTGCCCACCCATGCTAGCTCGGAGGAGGCCTAAATGTATCGGTTACCCACAGAAACAAAGTTGCCTGATTATTTACACACCCTGTCTATGGCTAACCAACTCGTTTTATTAGGCGTAAGGCCGCCGATTATTCAGCATCTGTGTGGCATAGGCCGCAAAGTGGCGATCCGCCTTTACAAGGAAGCCCATCACGGCTCATCTAAATCGGGCCTGTTGCCGTACGATTCTTATTGGATTTCGCGATCCTCCCTGAACGCACTGCATGCCTCCATTTTCCTGGGTATTTTTGCTGACATCGCTCCGCTCGAATGCCAGAACCCTGTCCAGGCCACTCGGTTGTTGACTGCGTATGCGTTGTATAGCGAGGTAGTTGGGCGGGTTTTAAATCACACTAGATTAGACGTTAGCCATGATCACGGTAGGCTGCTGGATATAAACCGTGCCTGGCATCTGATTCAGCAATTTAATAGCCGTGAAAGTCGGCTATTGCCATGCGGACGCTGTCAATCCCGCCATTTAGTGCTGAATACACTGCCTAAATTTTACCAACGCTGCCCAATTTGTGAGGTTTGGGCTGAAAAAAACAGTCGCCGCCATAAGTCGGCCTATCTGGGCTGGCAACCCGCTCAAGCCATGAATGCACGGATATCGACAACTTAGCCACCGACTAGGAGCTTCTTATGTATGTCGTTATTAAGCACCTCACGAAACTGAAAACACCCCAAGCCTGCCATGGCAAGCAATTAGCACAGCGGGCGCGAGAATGTTTTCTGCAAAACGAATGCCTGACGCTGGATTTTGAAACGGTCGAAGCCATCGCCGCAGGTTTTTTTCAGGAAGCTATTTTCACGCTACTCACCGAATTCGGGGCTGACGTCCTGAAAAGCAAATTGCAGGTGGTCAATATGAGTCCTGCTCTTGAGGCAATCATGCAGGAGGCCTTAACCCATGTGGATGAGTATGTCGATCGATTGATGACCCGGCAACAGGAAGTGGTTGATCAAGAACTCTATGACCTCAATCTGGCTTGGCTTGTAAAGGTGCGCGCCACCGCCCGAGAAAATGCCCTACAAGCCCTGTTGATTATGGGGATTGCCGACGAAGAGTTGCGATTGGCATTGGCGAATTTGTCCATGGACGAGATGCAGATCCTGGCCCGATCAGGCTGTTTATGTTTTGCGCCACGCTTTACACCCCAATTTATTCAGGGGTTCGGGCGGCGGCGCTATGACCGGGTGGATTTGTTGCTGGCTCTCACTGCCGGATAAAGGGGGCGTGATGTTAGATAACTACATGCAACAAACATTGGCTCTCGAGCTCATTAAGCGCAAAGCCCGTATTACTCTGATGCAGGAGGCAACCGGACTGCCGAAAAAGTGGCTGCGAAAAACCTTCCGTGAATACCACGGATTTCCAGCGCGATCCGGTGACAATAAACAATCGATCCAAGCGCTCACTCGCACGAATAAGCAATACAAAGAGGCAACTGCCTTTGCCGTTTGTTATAGACACGCTCAACTCATCGTTGATCAGAGTGACATTTATAAAGCCATCAATGCTTTTGATGCCCTCAAAACAATGCACCCGGCAAGTCGGCTGAGTTTTTCCGAAACCGATGTGATTATTAAAGAACTTATCGCCAACAAGATTGAACTGACGCGGTGCCCCGTTTGCAATTGCTGGAACTTGCTGCGCGCCCGTATGGATCAGGTTGAGCGATGTGGCGTATGCAAGGCGTGTTTGAAAAACTGAGAATGGGCAATCGCATGACGGTATTTCCATTATTTTTAAGTAGACGTGAGGTGGTCGCCAACCGCCTCACTGATGGCATTGTAATAAAATTAAGTCCTATTTGGCTGACTATCATAGATGTTGATTACTCAAACAGGCAGCAAAAGCCATGATGCAACAAGATATCTTGCATGATTGGCGGAATTTATAAAATGACGAATTACTACCCACCAAGAATCCTACGACTACCGGAAGCGCAGTATTACGCTGGTATGGGGCGGACCTTGTTTGATCGTGAAATTCGTCCCTATCTTCCCGAAATTCAAATGGGCAACCAAGGCATTGGTTTTGATCGACTTGACCTGGATCACGCTTTAGATGAATATAAAACCCGCAACGTGAGGGTTAAGGAGCAACCATCATGGCAAGAAACAAACTCCCAGGTTTGTACTGGGACAAAAAAACAGGAAAAGGTGCGGTTGACAAACGCATCGACGGGATCGGCAGAGTTCGCCACCGCTTTACAGCAAGCACGCAAGCAGAAGCAGAAACGGAATATCACAGGGCCATAGCCCAAGCAAAAGTTGTTGCTTCGACCCCTGATCGTAAATTATTTCGTGAAGCTGCAACGAAATATTTGATGGAGGAAACTAAGTCAAGCATTGATCGGGATGCTACATGTCTTGCCAACCTTGATCCTTGGATTGGACATTTGAGGGTGGACCAAGTGCATCAAGGTAGCCTTCAGCCGTACATTGATCATCGCAAGGCGTTGGGTATCAAGAGCAAAACAGTGACTCGAGAACTGGCGGTTGTCCGAAGAATATTGACCCTGGCTTCTCGAGTGTGGCGTGACATGGATAATCAATCTTGGTTGCCGAGCGCTCCATTGTTAAGGATGCCTGATTGGAAGGATGCCGCAAAACCCTATCCGCTTTCTATTGATGAGCAACATAAGTTTTTGCATGAACTGCCTAATCATCTTGCTGAAATGGCTCTATTTGCATTGCATACTGGAGCGAGAGAAAACATTGTGGCAGAGTTGCGTTGGGAATGGGAAATTCGAATTCCAGAAATTGAATCATCAATTTTTCTGGTGCCTGGTGAATTTACCAAGAATGAAACTGCGTGCCTGATCGTGCTGAATAGTGTGGCCCAGAATGTCATCGAGAGTCGACGAGGCATGCAAAACACTCACGTATTTGGATATCGCGGCAAGCCAGTCGATCGGATGCACAATACTGCATGGAAAAAGGCTTGGGTAAGAGCAGAGTTGCCAGTCGGTTCAGATGTGCTGTCGGGACCACACAATTTGCGGCATACCTTTGCTAGGCGTTTGCGGTTGGCAGGGGTGCCATTAGAAACTCGAAAGGTATTGATGCACCATATAGACGGTGATATTACGATTCACTATTCACCAGCAGAGGTTGAGGAACTTCTGATCGCAGTGGAGAAATTGACTAAGATAGAAGGGGTGACCATGTTGCGGTTAGCATCATGATTTACCCACTGGGTAATTTGATAAATAGCAGACATAAAAAAACCAGCTAAGTTGCTGGTTTATATGGTGTTTGATGGTGGGTCGTGTGCGATTCGAACGCACGACCATCGCATTAAAAGAAATATGCTCATGTTACAATTACTTAAATATCAATGACTTGCATGTATCGCCCTGTTATATGCTATCGCGCCGTTACTACGTTCTACAGTGCCGCAATTCTGAGGTTGTGACAAATTTACTACAGGCTTTATTATCCATTTTCTTGACGCCGGGATAATGGTTAATAACCTTTTTAACCTGATGGTTAAAAAGGTTGGGAGGCTAAACCGGTGAATGTTCCTTTAGCCACTCTTTCAGCGCGTCGTTCATGCGGGTTTGCCAGCCTCGTCCGGAATTACGGAAAGCCGCTAATACGTCAGCGTCAAAACGAACCGTGGTTGAAACTTTGGTTGGTGCTTTCTGCTTGCCGCGCAGTTTGGTCTTTAACGATTCAGGTAAGTCATTAAAACGGACGGCATTGTTGAAATTTTCTTCTGTCCATTCGAAAGTATCAGGATCGGCGACAATACCGGCATTGATTTCAGCATCTTCTTCTTCTGAGGGCAGTTCTACAACCCTGCCTGATTTAGTTTTCAGCAACATAACGTTTTACCTCTCTGGAGTTAGCCTTTCTCAGGCTGATGATACGTTTTACGTCATTACGCAGGGTGTAGACCAAACAATACAGGCGTGTTCCGATCAAGCCAAAGGCACAATAGCGATCTTCACTGTAATTTTTGCGGGTGTCAGCTTCGATCATGGCGGTTTCCCAGTCGAATTGCTCAGCAATAGAAAAATGAAGCCGGTGTTTATCCAGGTTGATAGCCAGCTTATTGTCGTCCCATTCGTAATTCATGGGTTTATTGTAGTAACAGGTATAGAATTAATCAAGCAAAATGTTACTACATTTGACAATCGCGCTTTCTAGGACTATGGTTTCTCTCGGAGTCTCACAACTCATCAAAGGCGGAACCCGCACCCGAAAAACATGCGGATTTTTTATGCCTGCCATTTTTTAACCATTTCGCGGATATGCGCGAGATGGTTTCAGTTAATGTCGGGAGTAGGCTAATACAAGACCCGAAAGGGGAATAGGCCTGACTGCCCTTTGACAGTTGTGAACTCCCGGCACCATTGCCTAAACTCACAAAATCATAGGATTTATCATGAACACTATCTCTTTATCATTCCGCGAAACTCAATTCGATGTCGTAGACCTCAATAACCAACCATGGCTAAGGGGTACCCAGATCGGGGACGCCTTTGGTTACAAAAAGGCAGGTCGTATTTCAATCGATAAACTATATAAGGCAAACGCCGACGAATTCACCGACAGCATGACAGCATTGGTTGAACTCGATACCGAAGGTGGAAAACAAAAAGTACGCATCTTCTCATTAAGAGGTTGTCACCTTCTCGCAATGTTCGCCCGAACAGAAGTAGCCAAAGAATTCCGCAAATGGGTTTTAGATATTCTTGAAAATCATTCAAGCGCCCAATACGCCCTTAAACAACTCCCCGAACCGAAAACCAAGAAAGCCTTACCCGGTGGCTTAACGCTGGATCAGCAAGATTGCATCAAGGCGTTGGTGAGAGGCCGCATTGAGAAGTTGCCTAAGGAAAAGCAAGGTGGGGCGGCGATTCGGATATGGAGTTCTATTAAGGCGAAGTTTGGCAAGCCTTATAAAGAGATTGCGCCGGATCAGTTTGCCGAGGTTTGTTCGTTGATTGGCCGTCTTGAGGTTTCAGGAGAGCCGTTATTACAGGTCACGCCTTTAGAGCTTGATGCGCTGGTCGATTTGCGAGTGAAGAAGGCTCTGGAAGGCGAATTACTGAATGCACCCTGCCCTAAATATCACGCGCCTTTGTCTCTTTGGCAGCCGGATAACAGAGTCGGCGCTACTGCCTGGCTGACGTATCCGGAGTTAACCCGCATGGAACAATCCGCCAGGCCTTTGACTGTTTTACTCCAGCAGCTCCGCCAAGACGGCCATGATGTGCAAGGGGCAACAGCGGAATACCAAGCTTTATGAGTGTTGCTCGACCATTACCACTGGATGCTTGAGTCGTTTAAGTCGATGTTTGACGCGATGAACCGGCGCGGTTTGAATTTGAATTTTAATCATTAAAGACGTTTAGTGGCATGTTCTAATTTGGAACATGCCACATTGTTGCAACAAACGAGAGCTATTTTATTTTCCTTGAAACACGTTTGATGGTGCCGTCTGCTTGATGTCGTTCCCAATGGCACAATAGAACCTGTTTGGTTTTTAAAAAGGCTTCCATATCGTTGATGTTTTGATGGGTAATACGCCCAAATGCCCCAGTGGCGTGACCTTCGCGGCTGTCGGTGCTGATGACTAACGAACCGTGATAAGGCGGCAGCTTGTCGGGGTGCAATGTCGTGTCAATGGCATCAGGATAGAGCCTAACCAAGTAGCGGCCTTTGTCATAGGAGCATTCTATACAAAGACTTTCGAAGTAAGCTGTTGATCGATTCATTAAATAACTATCTCACTTTGTGTCAGGTTGGGCGCTTCTCCTTCGATGCGCCCTGCCCTGATGTAGTATTTATTCCCCGTTGTTCCTGTTCCTCTTACCCGCACGACTCCCCCATCTAATAAGGTTATCAAACTGGTTGTTCCATCGGTGCTTGATAGCGTACCGACAAGCAGCGGATCGCGGGGTAGCAGTTCTTTGAATAATGCCCAGGTATTCGGGGTTTCTTCTCCTATTTGCAATGTTTGCCGGACGGTGCCCAGTGTGGCATCGATGCTGACGGCGTTGATGATGCCGCGTACCTGGGCGCTGTCGATGGTGGCTTGAATGAGCCAGCCGACTTGAGCCAGCGGGAATTCATCACCGTCGAACGGCAAAGTGATGGATTGAATAGCGGGCTGGGTGTAATGGCCTGCGAGAATTCTTTCCCCTAAGGCACGGGCGGCAACAACGTCTGTTATCAAGCTGTTGCTGACTGTTTGGGCCAGCCTTGCGCCGTCTGTTGAATTAAGCCGACACCAACCAATCACGCCGCCGATTTCTCCCCCATGCACGTAAACACCGTTAGCCTGGTAGGGCACAACGGGTCGTTGAGTCAATGCGATGATTGCCGCCTCCGGAATGATCAGATCCGGAGCGGACAGAGAGAATTGCCAAGGTAAAACCGGGTAACGCGGCATCATGGTTAAGCTTTGTCCGGTCTGGCTGGGCACGAGCATAGCGCCGATATCGCGGGCGATACTGCTTAATACTTGAATGGGTGTTTGACCGCTAAACGTAAATGCACCATTGGCCACAATCCAGGTCGGGCACTGCCAGTTAAGTGACCAGCCCAGCGGCAACTGAAGTTCGGCGATTTGTTGCACGGTCAATTCACTGGCTTGTGTAGCGCTAGAAGGTTGTTCGTACGGTTGGCCCAGTAGGGCGGAAAGTCCGCGTCCGGAGAGCGTGATAGAGTGACTGGCAAACTGCCTGCTGTGCTCGATGCGTTCGACAATGACATACCATTGTGCGCCGTTGACGTTGACAATCAATTGTACGGGATCGCCGTTGGGCGGTTGCTGGACCAATGAGAGCGCGGCTTTGTCTGCCAATTGGCCGCGAAACTGCCAGGTATAGGCGTCGGCATCCAAGGACAGGCTGACCGATGACATCGGCACGGGGGTTAAGTCTAATAATGTGACGGTAATCTCATGCTGCATGATGTAGTTCGCCTGGTCTGGAATGGTGTAGGTAATGTGGTCAGGGTTAACCGGTGGCGGATCGCGGGGCGGATCAATGCTAATCAGTGACTTGCCGGGTAGCGGCCGCATGGCGTCTTGTACTGTCGCGCATTGGCGTTTATGCAAGGGCGTGGCGTATTGGAATAAGCTCTTGTTTATATGCCGGATGCCGCCGAGTTGTTGATTCTCCAGCAAATAGACTTCCGGAACGGTATAGGGCCAAATAAAGGCCGTTTCGGGCGTGTAGGTTTCAGCATTAAAAACAAACGAGGTCCCTGGCGTGTAATTGTAGGGGGGCGCGGGATCGTCATAGGCGATACGAATAAAGTCATGGATAGTCCGGCTTGAATCTTCAATCGAATGCTGCGATTCGGTGCGGGTAAAAACAACCCAATCGAAGGCGGCAAGCGCTATATAGCTGAGCCATTGTGTGTTATCGACGGTACCGCATTTTTTAATATGCAGTTGGGGCAGCTGCTCGACCGGTGAACACCAGGCATCTATTAACGGCTTGCCCTCATCGATGAGGCTGCTTTGCGCGTGATACGTGAGTAAGGTTTGATCAACCGGAACGGCGTTTTGGTGGCTGGCTGGCGTTGCCGGGTCTCTGGACGCGTGAACCGGTGATAGCGATTGCAGGCCTTGATTGCGCGAAATAGCGGTTTTGGTGAAACGTTTTTGGGTGTCTTCTGCCGGAGCAAACAGCCGATTGACCGTCAGCCGGGTAACGTTGGGATCAAAGTCACCCAGGATGACGCCGGTAAATAACGGCAAGGTGCCGCCAATGACACCGGCAGCACCGTCATTGACACCGAGTAAATAGCCGGTAAACAACGGCAAGGTGCCGCTGATCGTGCCGATAGGGTTGAGGTTAAAATTAAACGCGGTCTGGGGCGTATACGGTGCGCCATCAAAGACAAAAGCGGTACCCGGTGTGTAGCTCATTTAAGTCGGGGTCAAAGGCCCGTGGGTAATGGGCTGACTCAAGCGCTCGACCAGTTCCCACGCATCAGTTACTGCGCCGTCATCGCAGCGGCCACCGGGCGTAGTTGTCCAAGTGGGTTCGGTTGCGCCGGAGGTGCCAGCGGCTAGGCGTTTGTAGTAGTAGGGGACGCTGATAGTATTGGATGCCAGTACCTTGTCATCAATAGCATAGGCCGTGCCTGGTTGCCAGATGTCGCCTTGATCGGGGTGAGCGGTCACATAAACCGGCTTGTCGGTAAAAACATCCAAATCAAAGGACACGCCTGCAGGACTGCCGCTAACTGTTTTACTACCCACCAGTTCGCCGTCTGTATCAATTGCAAACAGTTTAAAGTTGCCAGCCACTAAAGATTCCATAATTGAACCGCTGACCTGGCGCTTTGCGGCTGCATAGTGGGCGGCAATGCGCGCTGCTGACAGGACGTAGTCATAAATGGCCAAATTGGATAAAATGCCTTGCGGTGGGTTGCCGGTTTGAATAGAAGACCCTGTTCCTGAAGGGTTTGCGCCGATCATCAACGAGACGTTATTGCCGTAACCCAGCACATGACTCGCGCCGCTGTCTCGCGTAAAAATCAAAGCGCCATCAATGTAATGTCTAACATAGCGTCCATCAAAGGTGGTGACCATGTGCCTAGGGCGATTGATAGTTGGAAATGCAGTTCCTGCGTTCGCTATGTAAGCGCCATTTTTCCAAATATTAGCATCTATGTAGCCCGCATTAACATACTGCGCATACCCACCGCTCTCGACTTTCGATAAGGAAAATCCTACGCCTGCTTCAGGCCGCATATAGGCCCAGCATTCCATCGTCACATAACTGAAATTGAAATAGGCCTCGTAATTACGAAAGGCATACTGCTGGTTGCCGTTAAAGTAAATACTTCTGTTTGAAAGCGTTTTATACAAAGGCGGCTGTCTCAGCCAAGGGCCATTGGTGTTAATCAACGTCATCGTCTTATTGTTGCCGCTGCTATCGGCAGCACTTAATCCGGACGCTTCGTTTAGCTTCCAATAGCCTTTTGGGTTGTCCGCCAATACTTCTTCGTCGTAAGTCATCACCCACCCCCGGACGTCAAAGACCCACCTAGCGGATCAATCAAGCCACCGGCCAAAACCGCCAGCGTATTGAAGCGAAGCAGGGCATCGGAAGCTGACACGCCACAGTCACCGTCCATAACAAACGCGCCGGAACCGTCTTTAATCCGTGCCCAGGCAATTGTTCCGGTTTCATCGGCGGCAACATCGCCAGCGATGGCGGCAAAGGTCAAAACGCCGTTAGCAATGGTTCCGGAAGGTTTGGCCAAGGTCCAGGTACCCAATAAGGTTTGAGTGGTGATGGCTTCGCCTCCGGAAAGCGGTTGTGGTGCGGTATAAAATTCAATCGTAGCCGGGTTGGTGTCGGCATCAAACGCGTTCAGCAGCACTTGCAGTGAGGCATTGCGCAACGCCAACGGCAATTTAACATTCATCAAGCAACCTCGGGGTATTTTCCCCAGTTTTTACAGGTTTTACAGGTTTTAGCGTAGTCATTCCATGCGGGAGCCAGTTTAAACGTCTTGGATTCTTCTGGCTTCGGCTCGTAAACCGGCGGCGGCATCACCCATAGATTGATGGGCGGTAGCTTCAATTCCGGCCAATCAATTTGCCTATGGCGTGTCGATGTCACCGCGAAATTCCAGACAAAAGGTATAGTCCTCATCAGCAGCGGGGCCTTGGGCAATGGCCTGGATAATCCAGGTGGGCGCATTGGCGCCAAAGGTGTTAAACCTGAGCACGTTACCGGATGACCAGCCGGACCCCCAACCGTCTTTCGGAATGGTGAAATACGGCTGTCCGGTGTTCGGGTTGATCGGGGCAATATTGCCGGTAATGGTGACGCCGGTGAGTATCTGCCCGACGTTTTGCCCTACAACGTTTAAGGCACTGCCACTGGTGAAGATCAACGCCCATTTTTCTTGAATACAGGAGGCGTTATCGACTTGAATCGGGTATTGCGTGTTGTTGTATTGGGCTGCCACACCTGAGCCTATGACGCTATCACTCCAGACATTCGTCCAGGTTTGTTGGTCGAAGGGAATCGACGTCCGCGCATACAGATCGCCAAAGATGATGGCATTGGCCACCAACGTATCATTAGCAGGAAAGACATGAGTTATCGGCTGCGACAGGGTCAAGGTGCCGTTAATCTGCACATCGGTACAAACGGCCATATCCTCGATGCGGTCGGTAATGGTCAAGGGCTGCGAAACACCGGCCAAATTACCCCAGGTAATTACGCCAGTATCGAGGTTGGTCGCGTATTTGTCGGTTGGCAGGGGATTACCGCCCGCGTCCCGCACTTGCACCTTGGCAATACGGACCCGGCCTAAGTTGGTGGTGCCGCCACTGGTAAAGGTGCCGATCGTGGTTTGATCGTTGAGCACAACCAGCACATCACCGGGCGCATAAACCGGAACCCGGCCATCTGCAGGCAAACGGACCGGATCAAGCCCCAGAATGGTAGCCGACAGTGGTAAATAGGTATAAGACACCGCATTGACTAAGATCGTATCGGCAAAGACATGACGCGGTTTAAAGATTTGCCCGGAATAAACTGCGGTTGGATCGTACCAGGGCTGTGCTTCGTTACCTGCTGCAGCTATCCAATCACCAAAGGTGAGATTAATCACCCCGGTTTCGTATTCGATGTAGCCGTACATGTCCGCCGTATCAATCGTGCCGTCAGGTCCAGCGGTGGCTGTGATCTGTCCGCCACCGTCCGCCGGAACTGCGCGAATTTGAATCGATTGCGGCTTGACGGGGGCAGCAGGCAAGCGGAACACGGCTTGCTGAACCGGCTCAAAGTTCATCGTAGTGACTAAGGCGCGTAAGGTAATGGCCGGACTTGCGCCGGTTAGCCAATTGGTTAACGTGGCAATGCCTGTGGTGTAATCGAGAGTTCCAGCTAAGGTGGCTGACCCGTTTTCACGGTTGACGCCGTAATAAAGCTGGCCTAACCGATCAATGTAAGTGCGCCCGCCAAACTCGAACAACACGGATCCGGCGACAATGGTTTCGGCGTAACCCGGTGTTAAATCCAATTCCAATTCGGTCAGCGTTAACGTTTCACTGGCACTGGAGCCAGCGGCAGCGGTGCGGTATTGCACAGCAAACGCCGCCGGTATAGCGGTATTGGCGGTTTTGTTAACGTAGGTGGTGCGGTTGCCGACATTGATTTCCCAGGGCGATTTCAATAATTTCTTGCGGGCATTGGTCAATACCGCTTCTTTATAGGTAACGGCCTCTGTCGGATTAAAGCTCACTTCGCCGGTTGCGTAGTTGATCGTTGAACTACGTCCGCCGCGCAAAGCCCCGGCAGCATTATCAACGTCACGCTCATTGATGACGCCTTCCTCAACCGGCAATTGCACGGAGCCGAACGCGGCAGGGGCAGCGCTCCAACTGTTTAACCAGGCGATTTCAAGCGAGCCGGGCACGATGTTGGTATCACCCAAGCTCAATGTCACAACTGATCCGGCAGTGCCAAAACTGGAAATGGTTTTGCTGATCTTGGCGCCGTAGCTGTAATTGATGGTGAAGGTGGTACCGCCCAGCGGCAAGGTAGTCGGCGTAAAGGCCAGTTCACCGGTAGCGAAGTTAAGTGTTCCGGTACCGTAGCCGCTCAATATACCGGCTGCGTTACATGTTAGGGTTCTGGCGCTGCCGTCATTCCAGGTCACCGTCAAGGTGCTGGCATCGATGCCGCTGTTCGTCAGGGTCCTTTTGATTAACAAAGGACCTGGTGCAATGTTGGACCGGTTGAAAAAGTCCGCCTTATTGCCCCAACTGAAAATAATCTCACTGTCGACATCGGGCAAGGCTGCCAACGTGACGCTGACTGAACCCGACACATAATTGACCGTGCCGGAACCTATACCGGACTCCGTACCCAATAAACCGCCTGAACCGTTATCGTTGAGTTCGTACCACTTATTGAGCGCTCTAAAGCTGACTTTTAACGCGCCGGGTTCCGGTGGCGGGATGATGCTGAATACCCAGACATAACCGCGATTGGCGGCAGTCACGGGAATAGAGCCGGTATCGGCCAGCCTGATCGGTGCGGCAGCCGGTCTAAACGTAACCGTTTTGGAGCCGCTGTAAGTGGGCGAAGTTGCGCCAAAGGTAAGTATGCCTTGTGCGTAGGCGATAGAACCGACGGTGGTTTCACCGATTTTGATCTGGCCCCCGACATCCACTAAGGTACCGCCCGAAACGGGAATGGACAAGGTGCCCGGCAAACACGGCGAACCAAGATGAACATTGCTGTTTGCCGAAAAGGTTACGCTGGTGGTAAAGCTGACGGTGTTTTGGGCTGCATCGAACACCGGCAAAGCTAAGCCACCGGCAGCAACATCGACCAGGGCAACCTCAGACTGAGAAGCCGGGACCACTTGCGAGTAGACCGAATCGACCTTGATGGAAAAGTCATTGATCGCGGCGGCTTGGGTTAACGGTCTGGCACTGTAATAGCGGGCGGCATTGGCCACGACGGTTCTAAAAATTTTGGCCGATGGGCTGATCGTATCCAGCCGACTTATTTCAGCACCGACAAAATCACGGGTTAACACGTCCGATATTTCAATATTCAGAATACGCCGTTTAAAAGTGCCTTGAGCATCGGTAAAGGTCTGCACCGAATTTTCCAGGCGGACAATGCGGATATATTGCGAGCCTGCCGAACTGACCAGCATTAACACATCACCAATGCCGGGAATCGGGGCCGATTCGGATTGAAAGATGGTTATAACGCGGCTGCCTGCGTATTGAGTCGCCCACAGGAAGCCGGAATAGTTAGCCCCTTGGGCGCGGTAATTTTCCACTCGGCTTTTGGCTGATGGCCTGCGGTCGAACCAATCGCCGGTATTGAACAGGTTAATCCCCAGTTTGGTATCACCCGGCAACTTGGCAATGATCATGTGACCGCCGTAGTATTTATCGCGGTTCAAGGTCTGAATCGCGCCGAATACTTTACGCATGTGCACTGCACCGTAAACCCGGTCTAAGGTCGATATGTCGTCAAAGATGTTATTACTCACGCCATCGACGATAACGGCACCCGTGAGAGCGCCCCCGCCTTCCGGTGAATCGTTCATCGTGTCGGCGGCTAAGAGCTTGATGTCTTCTGCTAATATTGTCATTTTAACCTTTTAGTATTGGCGCTTATGGACCGTATCACTCAGTTAGAAAATGCAGTTATTACCCAACACCACACGATTAAGCAGTTAGCCAGCGAAGTGCTCGCGCTGAGAGCCTTCGCATTAGCCGTACTGGAGCAGCCCGCCATAAATTTGCAGCAACTGCGCGATACGTACGTTGAGTTATGGGAGCAAGCTGTTCAGCAGATGCCTCCGGAAATGCAGGATCAAGCAGCGCTGCAAAAGCTGCTGATTGAGATTGAGCACGAGCTAAACCGTCAAGATCAAGGCGGCGCTTAAGCTCACGCTGCCGCTTTTGCTCTTGGGTTAGGTTACGTAGTGTTACCTCAGCATAAACACGGTCCAATTGTTGTATTTCTGCGAATACGTTCATAAGGCGATAAATCTCAACGTCAGGGTGTAATAGTCAGTGTCGTCGGGGTCGTTAAAATCAACGATGGGCTTGGCCTCGATCGGGCGTTGTTGATTAAAGGCGACTGTAAAAACCCGGCTGTCATGCAGGGTAAGGGTAAGGGGCGGTGTGTCGGTCAATTTAGCGTACAGGCTTTTGATCAAGGCACGATCCGCCCAGCCGCTATCGGTGCCGGACAAGGTGATGGTGCGCCCTGCCTGTTTGACGCCGCTTTCAAGGACCAGTGCGCCGGTCAGGGTATAGGTTTCGGACTGCTGAACCGGCGTCCAGTCGAATTCATCGACCCAAACCAGATCTTTAGGCAGTTCCAACGCGTCAAGGGTAATCATGCCGACACCAACCCGGCTTGTTTAAGCTCATCTAAAAAGGCTTTAGTTTGCGGTGAGCTGTTAAATTGCCCCGAAGCGCTGCGCCCATTTAACGACAGATTGACGTTGATGGTTTCGACTACCCTGGGTGCTGCTTGCTGAACGGCTGCTGGAGCTGAAAAGCCGGAAGTCGTAGCGGAGCTGATCGCGGTTGATGCGGTGTTGGTGAGTCCGGATAAGGGGTTTTTGATTTTTTCTAAAACCATATCCTTTTGCGCCATAAAGACAGCATCCTGGGCTTTAAACTTCTCCCTTTGCGCCGTTCCTCGTGAGCTATTGACGCTCACATCCGATTCAGACGCCATGGTTCCCGCGGGCATTTTCATGATAGCGGCAACATAGGGAATCAGGTCTCCCCGCTTCCAGATCCTCAGCTGTTTTTCCATATTGGCCAATGCATGATTGATCGTAGATCCCAAGTTGGTACCAATAGGCTTGCCTATGGCTGCATAAGCGCCGATGTTGCCAATCATCGTGCTTACGATATTGGCATCTTCCTCTGACTTTTTCTGCCGCAAGCGTTTTTTAAGTTCTTCCTCATCAATCAAACCGCCCATCGCCCGTTTAATCGGCTTGTTCGGCAAGCGGCCTTGGTTAATCTCTTCCAGTGCATCGAGACCTAAGCTTTGCACCGCTTCTTTGCGAATGATGAATTCACCGGCTTCCAGCAAGGCCTTTACCTTGTCACCGCCACCAAAACCCGGCAACTTGCCGGAACGCGGCGTATACCCGCCAGTTGCAAACTTATGAATCAGGCCGCCGTTTTGTGCCGCTTGTCCTGCGTTTTGGGTGACTACCGTAATCACCTTGGTTTCAGGCTTGGTTAATTCGGCAATGGCTTGTTGTGCTGCGGTCAAGCTGGCTGCGTCCAGACCGATTTTAAGCGCGTATTCCTGATTGAGCGCGGTCGTCATTTCGGTAATGACGGTTTGCGCTTCGGTCAGTTTCTTTTTGGTGTTCTCCAGGGCTAAACCGGCCTCTTTGGCGTTTTTGACATGCGCTTTTTCGTTGTCCTCGATGGCGGTTTTTTCAAACCCATACAGCTTGTTCAATCGTTCGCGGGCGTCATAGGTGGCGCTGTTCTTTTCGCTTTGGGTCTCGGCGCTTTGTACTGCTGCTGTGGTCAGATCGCCGTGCAAGGTTTTGGCGCGGCTCAGCAATTGGTTGATCGTATCTTGATTGGCCTTTTCGCCTTTTTGCTGTTCGGCTCTGAGCTTAAGCAAGATTTCATCGAATTCGTTTTCTTCGGAGCGGATTTTCTGCCGCTCATCCATGCCCAAGCGGTCAATATCGATCAAGGCTTGTTGATGGTTTTGGGCTAAGGCCTGCAACTGCTGCCGGGCTTGCGCGGCTTGCTGGTTTTCCTGGGCGTAAATTGCCGAAAGTTTAGCCACTTCGCCCGCGTAAAACTCAGCCACGCCTTGATAAACGGACAGTTTAGCCTGGCGTTTTTGGCTTTCTATTTCGCGGGTACGCTCTTTATTGGCTTGCGCTGCGGTCAGCTCTGCTTGATATTCCTGATCGATTAGGGCCAGCTTTTGAGTTTTAACGATCTCTTGTAGCTGCAACTCTTGCGTCGACGCGTTGATTTTGGCTTGCAGGCGTTGCTGATCTTTGACTATCTCGCTGGCGTCACTGGCTTCAATAACCGCTAACCGGTCGGTTAAGGCCTGATTGATCGCGGCAGTTTGGGTTTTTGCATCGGTATCGATTTGAGCGGTCAGGGCTTTGGTAGCGTCCTGGACCTGTTTAAATGAGGCCGCTTGCTCAATGGCCGCTTGTTTAACAGCTTCGGTTTTTTTCTGTTCGGCTTCGGCCACCTTAGCCGCTTGCGTTTGGGCTTCTGTGGTGCTGTTCGCCCGGATCTGGTCAAACTCAGCATTGATCTGTTTGATCTGCTCCCATCGCTCACTCAGGCTAATCCCGCTGAACATGCCTTCAATGCCGGTACCGATTAAGGCGAACGCTTGAGCTACATAAGTTCCGGCAATGCGCACGGATTCAAACTGATTTAGCCATTCTCCAACGCGCGTACCTATCTCAAAAGCAAAAAGCAGAGACATCGCGCTATTTAACGCATGAAAGGCCTTTTCAGTTTTACTTAAAGAATCCTGATTTTTACCCAGCGCCCCATCCAAGTCCGCATTGGCCGCAATACTGGACGCTACCGACGCCTTATAGCTTGCCATCGCGGCATTCAGTTTATTGATAGCAATGACGCGCTTTTCTTCAGTGCTGGCTAAAGAGAGCTGTAGGCGAGACTCTTCAATCAGTGCTTGATGCGTTTTAACCGCAATTGCCGATTTTTGCACCTCGACACGTAGCAGATCCAATGCCGCTTGCTTGGCCACTTGATCTGCAAGCGCCTTTTCCCGTGCCGCCTGGATGTTTTCAATAAAGCCTTGGGTTGACCGGGACAACCCCAACACCAGTTTAGCGCCGTATATTTCAGCGGCAATCAGGGCAACCTCGACGACCTTATCCAGATTCTCAGCCAGCCCGCTAATGCCTCTTGCCAGTGTCGCCGTAGCGCCGGTGCTTTTATCGGCACCCCCTATAAAAACAGTGATGGCGTTGTTTAACTGCGTCATGGCCCCGCCAACGGTCAGGGGCAGCTGGTTAAACTGTTCGGCTATTTTGGGGGCTGACTTACCCAGAGCATTAACCAGCTTATCAGCGGTCAATTCCCCCGCTTCGGCCATGGTGCGCAGTTTGGTAATGGGCACATCAAGACCCGCTGCCAAGGCTTGCATTAAACCCGGTGCATTTTCCATGACCGAGTTAAATTCATCACCGCGTAAGACGCCTGAACCTAACGCTTGACTGAATTGCAGGATCGCTGCCGCATCTTGGGCAGCCCCTTGACTGGTTAAAGCAATCGCTTGGTTTAGGGTTTCTGTGGTGCTGATGGCTTGTTGTTGGGTGCCGCCCAGCTGCTTGATAACGGTTTCAAGCTTGCCGTAAACAGAATAGGTTGCCTCTAACCCGGCTCTTGAGCGCTGGGCAATGTCAAACAAAGCTTGTTGAGCCGTTAGAAATTCTGTGGACGTATCAGAAACAATATTTAACCGGGCTTCTAGCGTTTTATAGCTGTCTGCCAGCCGAATAGCTTCCTGAGCCATTCCGGCAAATAATCTGATACCCAAGAAGCTCTTGACCAGAGTTTCTACCCGTTGTAACTTCTCGGTAATAGTATCGATACCGATAGCGGTTTGCTTCAGTCCGGGCGCTGACTGGTTAAATGCTAAGGCACGGTCTGCAACAGGCTCAATGATTTTCAGTTTTACACCGATTGAATCAAGGCCTGTAGCAGTTTGCTTCAAAGCCAGCCCCGACTTATCAAAAGTTAAAGCACTATTGGCCAAAGGCTCAACGCGCTGTAACTTTGCGTCTATTGAATCGATACCGGCGGCGGTTTTTTCCAGTCCTGAACCGGAGCCGTGAAAGGTTAATGCTCGATCAGCTAAGGGTTCGACTCGCTCTAGTTTTTTGGTGATCTTATCAATATCGTCAGCGGACTTTTTAAGACCCTGGCTAGTCTGGTCGAACGTTAAAGCGCTATCGGCTAATGGCTCGATGCGCTCTAATTTTTTGCCAATGCTATCTATGCCCTCTTCCGCTTTTTTCAGGCCTGGGCCTGTGCGATCATCGGCAGAAATCAATATTTTTAGATCGAGGTCTTTTGCCATGCCGTTACCCGTTCAAGCTTTGTTGGTGTCGTTCGTGCTGTTTGCGCTGACGATGAAAACAGTCTGGCTGATTGCCTCGCTGGTTTGCCTGGTTGTGGTGTTTATTTACGGGTTTCGTGGCTTGTGGCCGCGATCATAAAAAACCCCCACCCGTAATCAAAAACCGCCTGATGTCCTCGCTCGATCAATCCGCAACAGGCGCTGTCAAGGTCTCTGACGGGGTTCTTAGCAGGTTTGCCAGCCCCATCAGATCCAAAAAAGCGTCATTAACCTCGATAAATCCGGTTTTGATCAGATTGATCTCGCTAAAACTCAGATCGTCCAGGGTTTCGCCGGTCGGCAATTGCAAACAATCGCCCAGCAAGGGCGTTAGCTCGTCAAAGCGCTCCGTTAACAGGATTTTGATATCCAAATCTTCCAGCGCCTTGGCCTCGCTCATCAAGCGCCGCACGTCTTTAACGCGCAGCTCTTGAAGGGTGACTTGCCGTGTATCGTCCAGCTTGATGTTTTTAACGTTACGCATTAGCTAAACGCCATCCCCAACTCGATTTCAACCGGTGATGTTTTTCCGGTTGGCGTGGTCATCCGGCCTTTCATCGACAGCTCGATCAAATCATCGGACATAAAATCAACCGGACCATCCGCGGTAAGCGTGGCTTCCCAGATCGTTACCGTCATCGGCTTTCCGTCGATCAGGTTGTTACCGTCGAGCACCAGCTTGCCTTTAACCTGCGGTACGGTTGCACCTAACACCTTTTCACCGGACACCGCACCCCAGGTGTAATCAACTTTCAACTCTTGGCCTTCGGTAATCGCTCCGGCTTGCAGAATCTCAATGAAGCCCATCGCGTAATTGACCCGGTAATCAGTGTTCAATACATACGTGGTGGACGCTGCTGAGTTGGTGACGACGAACCCGGCAGCGGCTACGTTACGTTTACCCAGCTCCACAAACTTACCTTTTTTGGCTGTTACGATTTGATCGGTTGCCGATCCTGAACCTTGCGCCAAGGGCGACACTGAACCCTGTAACGCCATACCCAACGCTCGACCGGTAATTTCTTTGATGACGACAGTTAAATCCGCCGGTTTGTTGATCGCCACCGACGCGACGATTTGACCGTACTCGCCTTTGTCTTTTGAAGTCGCCTCTTTCAGCTCGGAGTTCGGCTTGATCTCAAGCTTTGCAACCCCGCGCCACCGTTCCAGGCCCTGAGAGACCCCGGCAATATCTTGATCTACATACAACGTGCCTTCTGCTAATACGCCTGACATGGTTTAAACCTCATTTGATAATTTGATTTCGGCAATGATGCCGCGCTCAGCAAGCCATTGGGCTTGCTGCCTTGATACGGTAATGGACTCACTCGGCTGGTAGTCTGTCCCTGCATGACTGTGTGCCTTGATCAATTCGACAGTAAAGCGCTCAGTGGGTTTTTTTGATGGCTTTTTCATTCATCTACCATTCCTTGCTTTTTGAGCCACTTATAAACGATGTTTTCAAGCGCAAATAATGACCGGCTGCCCATGTGCGCAGAGACTCCAATCATTGCTGCACTGAGCATTTTGTCAATTCCCGATGATTCACATAGAAAAAAAGTAATGACGCCAACGAATCCTGAGATGGAAATGTCACCTATAAACTCAGCGATTGACGGGGCTCTCCCGTTTTTCAATCGCCTTGCATAGTTGGTTACCCCTCCCCATAACGAAATCAACACAACCCATCCATAAGTCAGCACCTCGTATGAAAGCGGGTCTTTTTCTATCATCAGTCACCGCCATCGTCCGTTATGTCAGTCTCTTCTAAGGGCCTGTCATCCGTGACCGGTTCCTTTTCTTTAGATTTAGGCTTTTTAACCGGTTTTTCTGACTTCATTTCAGCGGCTTCTCGCCGCGCACGATTGAATCCTGTGAGCCCCATAAAACCCCCTTACGCGTTTTTGTGCTTGAACTGCACGATCCGGATTTGCTTGTTTTCGAACACGCGAGCCCAGTTAGTGCCTACAGCCAATTCAGCGCGGGAAGGAAACGCGGCGGCCGGTGTGCCTTGCCATTTGATGCCGCGTGGATGCAGCATAAAGCGGCGACGCATGGTCATCACGGTATCACCGGCTAAAATATCGCGGTCGGTCTCAAGGTCTTGTTCGCCGATGGTGCCTTCAGCAAAGCCCACGGCACCAGGCGCAAACAAATAAGTGGTGTAGGTGCCGGTTGCAACAGGCAAGCCATCATCGACAATGACACGCTTACCCAAGTAAGTGGGGATACGTACATTCTTATCGGCGGTCGTTTCATAAACGATCATCTGCTTTTTAGCCAGGTAAGCTTCAGTAGCTGAATGCATGGCTACAGCCGTCACACCGTCTTTGGCATCGCCCAACAATTGCGTGGCGTCGATAAAGGTGCTTTCGTTGATGGCTCTTAATGCCTCACTTGCACCCGCTGAGACATCCAGGACATTGCCGGACATTGAGGTAGCGGCAAACGCGCCGCCCAAGGTTCCTATCAATTCTTTTTGCATCTGCCGGGCCCAGTAGCCCGCCAACAAATCAATAATGGCCATAGCCGGGTCAGCACCGGAAAAAACCGCCGCCAAATCATTGACGCTAAAGGCGCGACCTCGACCAATCACTGCCGCTACATCTTTTCCGGTGGTGATGTTGCCAACGGTCAGCGGCGTTGAATCTGACAAGTTTTCGGCATCGCCGGTCAGATCGTTGAAATACGGTAGGTTGATCGTGCCACCACCGGACGGCAGGCTGATGTCAGGTATTTGTGAAACAATCCCGGACTGAAACAGGGCTGACAGTTCAGCAGTACGAACCACGCCGTACTCGTTCCAGTTTTCGGGCTTTAAAATGTCGGATATAAGGGTTTTAGCCATGAGGGTTCTCTAGTAGGTTATTGGGAAGCGGCTGCTTTAAGTTGCTCAGCCAAGGTCGGATTTTCTTTTTTCAGTTGAATCTGCTCAGTCAAGTTAAAACTTTCTTTGCTGAACGGGTTCTTTTGGCTGTGTCCGCTCGCGCCGGACTGACCATAACCAGAGCCTCCCGCGCCCTGAGATTTGACTAAATGCGGCTTTTCTTTGGCTAACAGCGTCACGCCATCAGTCAATTTAATCAGCTTGCCGTCGTCCGTTTTAAACAGGGGTTCATCACCGTCCCATTCTATTTTTGACTTGGCGTAATGGGCGACTAAATCCCTGTCGATAAAGTCATGACTCGATAATGATTTTTGCAAATGACTTTCAAGCTGACTTTGTTTGTATTTTCCAGCGACTTCGTTAAGTTCTGCGTCCTTGTCAGTAAGCTGTTTTTGCAAGCGGTTAAGCTTGGTTTCAAACTGCTTGACGGCTTCTGCCTGACCTTTGCTGTCCGGCAGCGCGTCAATGTCTTCTACGCTGTCAACGCCTAACTTTTCAAGCAACTGACTTTGCTGGCTTTCCAGCTCTGCAATTCTGGCTTTCATTCCCTTGCGGCCATCAATGCTTTCTTTCTTTGCGTCGTCTCGCTGTCTTTCGAGCGTTTCAACGTGATCTTTTAAACTGGTAAACGTCGCGTCATCCAGTTTGGCTTTAAGGGAATCAATATTCATTTTCTTAACTACACTATATGTTGTATATTTAAACAATTATTAGCACAACATATAGTATATATCAACATGATTGACGCGCAGCGTTTTACTTTTTTGGCTAATGCCCTGAATGGGACCGGGGGATTCTCTGACGGGGGTTATCTGGTTAAGTACCCGCGTGAATCTGACGAGAAATTCAATCGAAGAAAAGAAATCGCTTGGTATCGAAATTTTCTCAATTCTGCCTGTGTCGATTTCACCGGCTATCTAAGTAAAAGACCACCGGCCCGCAACAATAACAACCCGTTAATGGCCGTCATCATCGATGACGCAGACGGCAAAGGAAATTCGTTGGATGTGTTCTGGCAAGGCTTTATGATCCAGGCGAAAGCGCGTGGCTCTATGCTGTTGCTAATCGATATGCCTAAACAACTTCCCGTCGATCAAGCCAGTCAAATCAATCAACGCATCACACCCTACCTTGCAGCTATTGCGCCTGAAAACGTAATGCAAATCAGCATCGGCAGTGATGGCCTCGTTGAAACCATTGAAATTGCCGATACGTATGAGGATAAACCGGCTATACGGGGCTGGGATACTCAAAGCTGGTGGGTTAGACGTGGTGAAACGGTGCTTGACTCAGGCGAGCACGGTCTTAGTGTATGCCCGGTGCTGCTGTTTGCTGAATCCGGAGACTTCCCCTGTGTCGGCGCTTTTGCTCAGATCGCTGACCTTTCTAAGCGTCATTACAATCTGTGCAGTGAGCGAGACGAGATTCTCAGGGCTCAAACGTTTAGCTTGTTAACGTATCAAGTGCCGTCAGATCAGGCGCATTTGTTCGAAGCTAAAAAGGTTGCTGAAGCGATAGGCACCCACAATATGCTGATACATAACGGTGCGCCGCCCGGGTTTATAGCCCCGCCCGATGGTCCGGCAACGATTTACAGCCAAGTGATCAGCGACATTGAAACGGCGATTAAACAAATTGCGTTAACGGTCGAACAGCCCAATCATCAAGAAAGTGGGATCGCGTTAACCTTACGCTTCCAACAGTTAAACAGCGCCTTGACTGCCTTTGCACGTGCCATGGAAGATTTGGAAAGGCGCGTTTGGTGGGTCGTGTCTCGTTGGTTACAAACCAGCTACGTCCCTGAAACGGCCTGGTCGAAAGATTACAGCCTGGCGGATGTCACACAAGAATTATCAGAGCTTCAGCAGATGCAGGCGTCAGGGTTTCCGGTATTGGCAATTGATGAAAAGCAAAAGCTGATTATCCAACTGATGTTAAGCAACCTCAACCCTGAATCGCTTGAAAATGTGCTGAATACAGTAGGTGGTGAGCATAGCGCACCCTTACTTGAAACTACTTTAGAGACTTCTGACGGCGTTGATCTTAGCGCTATTGAGGGCAGACTGGATGCTATTGACGCCTCGATTAAATTAAATGCATCGACACCGCAAACCGCACCTGTTATCAATATATCAGTGCCTGAACAGCCACCCGCTCAGCTCAACATGTCCGCGCCGATCATCAACGTCACCGTACCCGAACAACCCCCCGCTCAAATCACGGTCGAAGCGCCGGTGGTGAATGTCACGCTGCCGGAAAACCCGCAAGCCGTTAATCAGCCTCAGCAACCGGTAGTCATTAACACCGGCAGCAATGGCAAGATTATTGACCTGGTGCGTGATGCGTCGGGCGCGGTGACTGGGGCCAGCGTCAGAGAAACTCATGTAATGGAGGGGTAGAGATGCCATCGTTTAGAGCCACCAACAAATTGACCAACGAAACTTCGACGTACGAGGCATCTACGCCTGATGCTGAGCATTTAAGCCCGGATTGGCAGTTAGAAGAGCTAGTCATCGCATTAACGCCTGATGGCCAAGAGCCTGCAGTAGATACGCGGGTATACCAGGGCCGCAGGCTGCTCTCGAAATTAGAAATGATCGAGTTACTAGGGGATGCGGCGTATGAAGCTTTGCTGACTATGTCAAAAGCCTCAGTATCCATCGAAGCCTGGATCAAGAAGCTAGAGTTAGCGACTCCGGACGAAGACGGATATTCAATTAACCTCGACGATCTTAGAACCCAAGCGGGTATCCAAGCGCTCGGCGCTGTGCTTGAGATGCAGAGTGTCGTAACGGAAGGCTGGGCAGAGAGAGTTTTAAATGGCTGATAAATTCTTAGTTGCAGGTTGTTCATTTTGCGGGAAAGGTGACGGCCCGTTAATACCGACCGAGGCTGCTCACAATGATGCTACAGGTTACGCTTGGGGGTTAACTTCTACAGATACAGATGCTATTAATATTGTCACAGGCGGGGTCCCTAAGTTCGGTACTTTAGGTGCAGGGGATTCAGTTTATATACGCAGCAAGACCCGTGTAGGGGCAGACATAACCGTTACGTTAGCAGCGGCATTAACTGTAGGACCAGGTGCCGCCACAGAGGCATCTCCAATTATGTGGATACTAGACAACGGTACAGTATGGACTGGAGTTGACGGTATATTGACTTATACATCTAGTGTAGTAAGTAGATTTGTAACTGTATCCTCCCATCACATCCTTATAAGCAAGACTTTAGGCGCGTGGCGATTTATACAAACTATTGCAAGCCCTGGCGATGGTACTCTTTTGCAGATAAATGAGGGAGCAGAAGTTGTACGAGCCCTAATAGACCATAGTGCGAGGACAGGTGCTACGGCAGCATGTGATCTAAAACTCAGAGGGATTGCTCGAGACTGCCAATTTAAATTTGGCCCTACAGGAACAAGCAGTATTACCGTCAGTACCGATAGAGCTGAAGCTACCTTAATTAATCCAGATATAGAGTTAATCAGTATAGTTAACGCGTCTACATCTGTTTTATTCAGTGCAGTCGGAGGGGATAGACACCTAACGGTTATAGGTGGCAGGACTTATGGCGCTGGTTCCGATGCCGGGGTCGGATTGTTTAGAGCAGCTACGGTAAACACAGGGCAGCAAATAAAACTAATTGGCCACAAGTACCCTAATACTATGAGGATTGACACTCCTCTAAGCACTATTTCTAATACCACGCGTATACAAGCCTACGGTATAGACGCTAAGAACGGGAGTTTACTTACAGAAACATGGGGATGGGCGTCTTCCAGAAGTGACAACAATCCCCCCGTTCTTAACGCGTTACTGCCAGGGAGCTCGGAAAAATGGGCCTGGAGAGTGTACCCTGTACAAGCAGGACGTACCCGCCCTATGCAGTTGGCGCTAAATACTGTTTACAGCGGTACACCCAGCACACAGACACTAACTGTTGAAGTGCTGGTCGCTAATACCTTTTCCGGAGTTAATAAAAATACCCTGTGGGTAGACTTATCCTATACCGATGATACGACAGGCAATCCCGTTTTACTATCTACTAAAGCCGACTCAGGGGCGCTTGATACTTCAACAGCGCCCTGGTTCCCCGCAACTTTAGATGTGGTTAGTTGGGGCTTAACAACATTCGATAAACGTAAATTTACCCTAACAACCCCAACGGCAATAAAGCAACATACTCCAGTGTTAATAATGCTGAGCGGAACAGTTAAAGCCGCATCGGTTAACGACATTTATTTCGTGTGTCCTGCGGTGCAATTGTCATGACGGAACATGTTTGTATCCCATACGGCTGGCTTAGCACTGTACCTGTAGCCAGCGGGCGCATATCCAGTGTAGGTGGAGTGAGTTTGGGTATCTTTAGATTACCTGCTGACCCTTTACTTTTCGTAACCCTTACACTGGACGGTGTTCATGCAGACAGCGAAGTACGCATTTACCGTCTATCAGACGGCAGCGAAACGGCAGGTGTTGAATCGTGCGTCGAGAACCCCTCGTTCCTGGTCCCCTACTACGGCACAGGGCAGTATTCCATGGTCAGGGTTATTAACTCACTGTATAAAATCAAAGAATTTGCATACACAATCCCAGGTGTGGATCAGGTTATACCTGTCCAGCAAGAGCCCGACAAATGGTACAACAACCCTGCATAGGAGTAGGACATGGCCAAAATTTTAGACCCGGATGACCTTACGTATATCGTCAATGGAAGCCCGACCACGCAGAACATTAGAATCGACACGACTGCCAAGACGATTGAGATCGTTGCAGGCGGAAGCTTGGTCGCTAAAGACGGACTCACCGGCCAGTGTTTTTACTCAAAGCTCAAAGAGATAATCAGAGCCGATGCCAATTTGATTAAGTTTGCGCTTCCAGTTAACGAGATGATTCACGACGAGTCTCTGGAGTTGATTAACGGCTGGGACTTCAAAGACACCTCATCATTGAAGATGATCAGAGATTGTGGAGTGGCCATTGTTTCTACTTCAGGTGTGCCAATAAAGATGTACGCGTGTTTCGTGACTTTGGGAACAGTGTTGACAGGTGCACCTTATTTGACCCAGTCCAGCGCAACTGATGCCACAACGTCTACCTTCACGCATGTGAATATAGGCGAGACGTTTTGTATCAACGAACTGGTGCAGATCTACAGCGATCCTAATGGGGACGGTTCAGCCGCTGACGGTTACGACCGACGCGCGTACGCTAAACTGTTCTTGCGAGAGTATGGCTACACTTACACTGAATCCAGCAATGCGGATATCGGTTACCCTGCCCTGACGTACAAGAAGTACAACTTCCCGTTGACTCATGTAGTCGATGCCGGAGTTGTGGCCAACGATGCAACTGTCGATTCTGCATTACCTTATACCGGTATGAGTATTCAATGGTACGGCACAGATCAGTCGCGCAGCTTGGGCGCTAACGGGCCTTACAATTTCCGCGTGATTATCAACGCAAATTCTTCACAGAATGCTACACATGATCAGGTTTACACCTTCGTGCAACGTCAGCTAAGACGGACCGCTGACATTGATGCAGGTGCAGGCGTACGGACTGGAAACGTGGCGTCTGCTATTGTATTTATGGATGGAGCAACGCTAAAGACGATCCACCAAGCGGGGGTCGGCGGTGTCCACGTCGATAATCTTGCAGCGTCTTCACGAAACAATATTGCTGAAGCGGATAATACGCAGGCATACCGCACTTACCCGTTTACCGCCGCAATTACTTTAGAGTTTGACTCGTTTCTGGTTGCTGACGCTGGGCCTGCTAAGTTTTGGCTGTTTGATGCGGCGACTTATGGGACGTCAGGGGCGACTATCATTAACGATGCTGACGGGGTACCGATTACCGGCAATGTTACCGGCGCTTCAATGAGTTTCAGCTATGCCTACTCAGTTGATAAACCAGTGGTTGGGTTAGCGGTAGGCAAAGCTGATGCCAAGATTGCAATAGCCGCTACCACAATAGCGCAAAGTACCGCGAACAAGGCTACGTTCGTGGCAGGTCAAGAGCGCTGGTATGCTAACCCGGCATAGTCATGGCCTATATTTTTGATGGCCCTAACAAGCGCATTCAGCTAACCGCCGGTACCACGTCGGTTAACTTGATTGATCTACACTCTCGCTGGAAAGATTGGGTCAGAGACAGTAATGCAGGGTTCAGCATCGCCTTTAGAGCCGTGGGCGGAGACATTCCCGCTATTCCGCTTTATCTGTTTTTGATAAACGGATGGAGGATTATACCGCAAGCGGCTGACCATACTCTGTCCATCACAAATGGTTTTATTGAGGTCGAAGGCGGTGGAGATCCGTTTGTTGACCCTTCAGGAAGCTATAAAATCAGGATAAACCGAGAAACGCCTGGTATTGGTATCGGCTACACCATAAGTGGAGGTGATCCTGTGGCCATTGCCAATGCCGTTTGGTCAAAAGCCATTGAAACATTAAGCGCTGATGAGATGATGCGTGTGATGTTTGCTGCGCTGGCAGGTAAGCGTACTGGCCTTGGCTCGGCAACAGAGCAGTACATGGCGCAGGATGGCATTAAACCGCGTATCAGCTTTTCGCCTGACGAATCCGGTAACGGTGAGCCTGTGATCGATGGCTCTCTTTAAAAACAGGCTTTTATCAGGCGCGCTGTTTGCCGGTGCGCTGTTTGCCGGGCAAACGGATGAGGTTGATCAAGCACAAGAATCAGGCCGCGCTCAGCAGTTACGGCCGCATTACGAAAAAACCCAAACCAAAACTGCCGCGCCTTTATCGCCAGGACTTAAGGAGCCTCGTGACAATCAACCTGTATCCTCTGCAACCCTTGCCGGACTGGTTGAGCCTGGCGGTTTCCCGGCAAGCGTTGACCTACCCGCAAGCGCATTTGATAGCCTGTTATTCGATGCTGGGCGAAAAGTGGGAGACGGTACCGCTGCCGCAGGTGTTGAGACCGGCAGCACAGTTGATTTACTGGATGACGATAGCAGACGCGTCAACCCTCCATTAATCGCCGGTTTAACCGATGATGAAGCGGCGTTTTTGTTGATTTTATTGGCGGCTGAAGTATGATCGAAGTAAAACTGACCGGCACTGAGGACGTTTTTAAAAAGTTCAAGCAGCTAAATAGCGAGCTTAAAACCAAGGTGGTTAAAGATCTAGCTGATGCTGTTTTTGAGGATGTTGATAAAAGCGTTGGGGCACATTCGAAAACGGGAAAATTGGAAAGTTCTCTAAAAATAAGAAAGATTGATGATGGCTACGCCATAGAGCACGATCTACAAATCGCGCCTCATGCGGTTTTTGTGCATTGGGGCACCAAGCCGCATGTGATTAAGCCAAAGTACAAGAAACGTTTACGATGGGCTTCAGGATCCGGCTTTATCTTTGCAAAATTCGTCAATCACCCCGGCTACAAAGGCGACCCTTACATGGTCGAAGCGGCTAATCAAGCGCCTAAACACTTAGAACGTATTATCAACTCATTGGATATCTAAAATGGCCTTACTGCTGACTTATAACGATGCGTATTTAAAAACGCGGGTAACTGAAGACATTGAAGACCGCGCCCTCCTCGATGTCGATAACCTGGGCGACTTTCCGGATACGCCGATAAACTGGCGAGAGCGGTTAGGCGTCTTGCGGTCTTATATCATTACGTGCCTGGAACTAGGCGCTGACTCCGATGATGTCTTTGCGCAAAAACTCAAACAATACCGGGTTGAATTTGATTATCAGTTGGTTCAAGCGCGAAATGCTGCAGCGTTGGCGGACAGCACTAATTACACCCCGCTGACCTCGATCAGCATCGAGAGAGCCTGATGGATTACTTTGCAGCGCTTGGCCAGTTGCGCGATAAACTGGCCACCATTTCAGGCGTTAATACCTGCGCCATTGGCCTTGAAACAGGCTTGTCTCCTGACGATTACCCGATTATCCGCTTAGTGCCCACGCGCTTTTCACGGATTGATAAAGAACGGGAGCGCATGGAATTAACCGTTTATTTTGGTGTGCCCCTGACAGAAGCTGATCAAGGATTAACGGCAGTCTATGAACAGCTGATCAGCCTTGAATCGGCCATCAAGGACGCCATTCACTTTGGCGAGGGCTACAGCGTGATGTTTGTCGATACGATTACCGACGAGGACCGGCTAGACCACTATAAACTGTTTGCTAGCCGGTTTCAGGTGGTTGGTTAGGCGGCTTTACGTTGTTTTTTCAAAATAATTTCGGGACTAAAATCTTTTTTTAAGCCTATCGACTCAAGATCGATTCCTGCTATTTTGCATTGTGAAAGTATCGTTGATACTGCTTCATAGTAAGCAATTCGACGACCATTATCGAACTCTGAATCTGATTCAATCTGTTCTGCTGAATCAATTAATGAGGCGGTAATTTCCTCTATCACTACCAAAGTTTCTCTATTTTTTATCATTATTCCTCTCCCGTAGAATCTCTTTTAGTATATTTATTTGCTGCAAAAAGTTTCTTATTTCTTTTGGCCAATAGACAGAAATCAAATAATTTAATTCCTGCTCAGATACCACTCTATCAATGTAATCGTATAGATTTTTTATTTTTGCTTGATGGATTTCAATGTTTTTTTGCAATGACCCCATCGTTTTTTTAATTTTGCTTTCCTTTTTATCGCTCCAATCGTTTAGAAACCCGTGGTGCCGTCCTCCGCTTTGCGCAATCTCAAAATCATTTTTTGTCATATTACTAAGCATATCCGGTTTTGCCGTTGAAATAAATTCACCCAGCCGCTTAAAATGATACTGCGGATCAATCCCGGCATTCAAAATAGCATCGATGTCTTTGCCCTTCAGCAGCTGCTCAAGCTTGTCGGCACTGCCCATGATCTGCCTTGCATCATTTGCAGGAAGTTTGCTCAGCGCTTTTTGCCCAGCGTCCGGAACGAATCGCTCTTTGCCTTCCACTGATGCTCTGGGCCTGAGTAGGCATCGGCAAAAAGGATGGAAAGGCGGCTTGGGCGCCTGCGCTTTTGGATAAATACCAGGCCCCAAACCGTAAGCGTCTAATCCCGTGTGATAGTCGCAAATGTCTAACCGTGGATGTGTTGCAGATAGTTTGATCTGAACATAATCAAAGCCCTCGTCCGCCATGATTTCGGCAGCATATTGATCAGTGTGCGCCCTGTGCAGTTCGGTTTGTGCAATTCGGTTAGCAAAGTAGCGATTGCGTTCATGCACTGCCGTTTTCAGCGTATTGGCCAAGGCTCTTTGACCTGCCCCTTGCTCCAGTGCATCGAGGGCTTGCAAGTAAGCGGCTCTTAACGCGGGCGTCTTTAAGTTTCCGGCTTGGATCCGCGCATAAATTCGGGCTAATTCCGGCCCAACTTCAAAATGATCAGCCAGGCCTTTGAGCTTTGAACCGGTATAGTCTTTATTCCATAACGCCTTAAACGCTTCATCATCGCCGAATGCAGCCCTTAAATATTTAGGCAGCTGAACTTTAACTTTTAGCGGCTCTTCAGCTCTAAAGTTATACCCTTCATACAGTTGCAATGCTAATTTACGCGAATCCTGAAATCCTTTTGTGTGGTCATTAATCAAGCGTAACGCGGTTGCCTGTACGCTCTGACTGTGCTGATAAAGCTTGTCTGAGAGCTTTAACCCGCTGATGTTTAGATTTTTGAGTTCAGCAGCACCAATGCTGGTAATCAGGATTTTATTGAACGCCTCGAGCAATGCGGATTGATACTGACCCGTAAACCCGGCCTGTATCTCTGCGATTGCATCACGCGGGGATTTTTCGCCCGACTTAAGCAACTCTATCAATCTGCCAAATGCCGCCAATGAAAGCCGGTTTATTTCGGCTTGGATGTTGTTGAGATTGGCAATGTGCTGGGATTCGTTCATGTTTGCTTAGAGTGATTGGATAGACAATCCTGAAGGGCCCTCATAAGCGGGCTTGATATAGCCGTCTAAACTATACCTGATGGCGTCGATACAATGATTGTTGGCATCAATAACGACAGGTAATACTTCTCCCGTCAAGCGATCAGTTTTGTAGCTGTACAGCCTGAATTCCTCAGCCGTTCGTTTGCAGCGCGGATGAATGATAATCTCTTTAAACCCACGCATGTAAGCAATGCCATCTTCAACGCTACCCGGCCACTTCCTTGCTGGATTGACATTAAACTTACGCCGTCGCATTGCTGAAATCGTTTCCGGACGGCTGTTATCGGCTTTAATCGGCCACTTATCTGCGCCTGGTACTTTGTTGAACAATTCCGGCAAGTCTTCTATGTCTATCCCTATGCCATAAGCTTCGTGATCGATAAACAAGCAGTCGTTTTGAATAAACGAACGAATCAGCGTGGTAGGGTCCTGAGCAAAACCCCAGTCAGCACCGTAATAAAACCGATCAACACGGCCCGGTGTTTCAAAGTCATCGACGCGCCATTTTTTATTAAATATTTGCGCATCACTGGCGGACCAATAGCACCCTTCCCAAATATGGGCATAAGCCCCACTGTCCATAGTGCGCTGCGCGTGTTTGCGTTGTTCTTCTAAGACCTTGGGAAATTTCGGATTATCCAGGTAGTTGAGTTTGACTACGCATGACCTTGGGGGCGGGTCTTTAATCAAGCGTTTATCAACCGGGCTGCCGTCTGTTCTAGGGTTCCATACCACCCATATTTCAGACTTTGGAGCACGAATGGTAGGCTCAAGATCAACCCACGATTGTTCAGGCACATCTTCAGCTTCCTCGACGATGCAAATATCAATCTGCGCCATTGACTTAATGCTGCTCATGTTATGACGCAAGCCACGGAATATAAACTCCGTGCCATTCAGCCCACGCAAATAATCAACGCCTACCGCGTAATGAGCAGCAAGCCAAGGCTTAGAGGCAATTGCCGCTTTAAGCTCAGCATGGAAAGATTCTTTGATGGAAACTTGCAATTCTCGTGTGCAGAGAATTCTTAGCGGCTCACGGTAACCGAACGTTGCCGCCATCAAAGCAAAGGAAAACGATTTACCTGATCCCCTGCCCCCATAAGCGCCTCGATAGCGTAACTCACCGCGTTCCGGCTTAAATACCGGACCCAGCTTAGGCGGAATCGCTATCTGTGCCGTCGTCATCAGTCAGACAAACAATTTCAATCCGTGTGGGGGCCAGTGATCCATCAGAGTTGGTGAAGTCAATCTTCTGTGGAGAATTAAATCCGTGCATGGCGTTAAGCTCCTTTACGGCCGCGATAATGTCGGCGGCTTTGTCGGGATCAGCAACAACGCGTTTTAACTCTCTGACGCTATCCTCACGCGTCCACAGGCGTTTTTCAGCCAAGGCCGCTTTGAGTTCTTCAACCCTTGCCAATACCTGAGTATTTGACATAAGGTTTGATGCGTTGCTCCAAACAGTTTCAGGCTTCCAATTCCTCGCCTTTGGATATGCCAGCCGGTAAGCTTCCGCCTGGTTATTACCATCAGCAACACATTGAGCGAACTTTTCTTGTTTTGGAGTCAGCTTCATATTGGTTTTTTACGAATAACGCCCTGTACGCATCTGCTTTGACAACTCTGCGGCACGATTACCCACCTGCTTAGCCCACTTGCTATTGAGCATTTCTTTGGCCGCACTGGCATAATCTTTCGTCCGGATAAAGGCCAGGGTTTTTTTAAAGTTTAACAGTCTGCGTGTGCCCAGGTTAAACGCCATATTGATTAAAACGTCTTGGCGTACCGAATCAATCTCATCCCAAAGCGGAATGCCGCGCTTTAATTCGTGCGTAACCCTGAAGATATCGTTTTCAAGCAGGGTTTGAGCCTCTTGTAACGTGATACCCTGGTCTTCCAGATTTCTCCCATAGCCAATGGTCAGCTTATTGGCAGTGCATTGGTAAGGGTTGAGCCTCAGCCCTTCGTGACGTTTTAATTGCTCGATCAGTTGCGGGTTAGTCATTGGGTTATTCCTTGGTTAGCAATTCTCTTTCAACGAGGGTTGCATAGCCTGCGATATCGTGCCAAGAATCAGCATAATTCGGGTCACCGTTCAAGATTCTTCCGATCTTGTGCGCAATCATTTCAAGCGCTTCTTTTTGAGAATTGTTGAGGCGATCCCATCCATCTAAACTCTGCATGACCATTTTTAATTCCTGCGTAATTTCAGCATGGCCATCAAACGATCCATAACGCGCTTGCCGTTCTTTCAATGTATTATCGATGCTCATTCAGACTCCAAGACATGAATCACGGCATTCTTTAACCTGCTCAATTTCCGCTTGAGCCTCAGCAAACAAACAGTATTTACCCTGATCATGCATTTCCGGAGCTCTTAAAAAACTTAAGCTATAACGTTTCATAATTTTCCTATTTAAAGAGTGAAATAAATTCTGCTGCGACTTGCGGCACGATGGCATTACCGTAACCTTTTAGTCTCATGCCCCGCGCTTCTTGCGTGTAGTTTGCATTGATCGGCTCGCCTTGATAGCTGCTATGTCCCACGCTTCCGGGTAGCCCTGCAACCAGCGTGACAATGCAGGGTTCAAGACCATGCTTAATGGGCCTAAGTTTTCCGTCTCGGCCTCTGATCCAGTCGGGATTAGCCCATAGATTTGATCCTCTAATTTCCTCAAGCCACCCCCCTTTGATTCCCTCTTGGCAATCCCACCGCCGGAAGGGGTTTTCGGAGTCATCCATCCGGCAACTTGCTGAGTCAGAGGTATCCCTGTATCGTGCGGCCTCTGTGGTTTTACCCCCCGGTTCGCATCTGTTGAGGTTGGTGCCGCCCATCCAATATAACCTTTGTCTTTGGTGGAATGAGCCGACGCTGTGTGCGCCCAATACCTTAGCCCCAACGGCGTAGCCTTCTCTTTCCAGGTCTGTTTGTAGATCATCGAGCCATCCGTACTTAACTGCGCCTTCAACCTGTTCGCCAAACACTGTGACAGGTCTAAACTGCTTAATGAGTTCAAAAAACGCAGGCCACAAGTGGCGGTCGTCGTTTTTTCCGTTTCGCTTACCTGCAACGCTAAAAGGTTGACAAGGGCATGATCCGGTCCATACTGGTCTGGCGTCTGGCCATCCTGCAAGCTGCAAAGCAACGTCCCATCCGCCGATTCCGGCAAAAAAGTGGTGTCGGGTATAGCCTCTAATATCGCTTGGTTCGACTTCAACAATTGATCGCTCATCTACATCACCATCCATTATTAATTTCATTTTTATGAGTTCCCGTAGCCATGCCGCGGTTTTGGGGTCTATTTCGTTGTAGTAGGCGGAAATCATACAATCCTGTCTATTACCAAATCAAAACACTCGATAGCCCCATGGCCGATAGACGCAACCGCAACCAGGGCAATAAAAAACCCGAAAATAAAAATCAGGACCAGAAAAACCAAAAGAGTCACTAGCAGCCGGGTAAGATAAAACCTAAACATGCCAGCGCTCTTTTTTGTCTAGCGAGTTAAAAACACAGCGATTGACCGTGTAACTTGACGAGCCGGACGGCGCCGAAGCTTTAGCAACCTCATGCGCTTCAGCCAAAGACTTAGCGATCTGAGATTGACCGGAAAGACGCTCGCCGTAAGCATCGTAAAAATCAACCCGGTATTCACCCGTTAACGTGCGAATCAGAACGGAATATCGTCGTCGTAAAAATCATCATCCGGAAAGGCCGATGATGATTTAGAATCCTCATGTTGATTTTTTCCGTCAGGATTGTGGCGGCCTGGCTCTCCTGCTGATGGCTTCTTGCCGCAAAACTCAAAATCACGCACGGTGAATTCTGAGATGTACTTTTTTTCACCGTTTTGTGTGTATTCGCGGTTCCGAAACTGCGCATCAGCAATGAGAATTTCAGAACCCTTTTTGAAATGCTCGGCTATCACCTCGGCACGTTTACCGCTGCAAACCATTCTCAGCCAATCGGTTCGTTCTTTGATCTCGCCGGTTTGCTTGTCTTTCCAGCGCTCAGAAACCGCCATGGAGAATGACACCTTTGCGCCGCCATCAGGAAAATACTTAAGCACGGGATCAGCGCCCAAGAATCCATGAAACTGACATTTGTTCATCAGCTTTCACCCGACAATAATCTAGCCTTGGCAATGCCCATCAGCTTATAGGCTTCGTCTCTATCGCCTTCGCAAAGCACAATCAGCCATTCGGCCACCGCGCTTTTCCAGCATTGTTCATCAATGCGGGCAATGTCTGGCGTGTTGGTTGCGCCCAATAAAGTCCCTTTAACCTGGCCGTTAATGATCTTGAATTCAACCATTCCCAAGCCGGATATTTCAGGTTTTTCAAAAAATAAATCAATTTGTTCGTTGTTAACGACAGCTTCCAGTTTCATAGTTTTTGTGCTGGTTAAGTTATTTTTTCTTACCGTGGGCAGCACCATGACAGGCCGCACACAGAGTAATTAAATCCTTCATCAGCTCGCGTCCTCGCCTGGCGTAGGTCAGATGATGCACTTCGAGCTTATGGCGACCGCCACAATGACGGCATTTCGCCTGGTCCCTAAATACCACTTTTGACCGTAACTTTTGCCAGCGCTCTTGCTGCAGTGATTCACGGTAGTCTTTTTGTGTTTGCTTCAGCCTGGGCACGGTTAAGCCATCCGGAAGTGCTCACGGCAATAAAAATTACTGCCACCCACCGTACCCGCGCTGATCGTCCCAGCATTGGAGCAGCCGGGAATGGTGCATCCGTGCTCAAAACCTGCAAAGCTGTGTAGCGTCTTGCTGTGGCTCAGCTCTAAAACAGCCGCATGGTTTTGTAGCGCAGCGGCTTTGCTTCCTGGCTTGCCTGATCCGGCCTTGGCATCCGCCAGCATTGCCAGTGGATCGCACTGATGCTTAGGGGGCGGTAATTCCGCTAACCGCTCAGCCTCAACCCGGTTTTTCTCAGCATTGACACGCGACTTTATCGCCTGCTCTACCAGCGAAAAAAGCTGTGGAACTGTGGGCGGCCACTCGGTATTTTTTTCAAAATAACGTTCGTAACCGTCAACAATGTCCGGTATCTCAAGCCCTTTCAGCTTTGCGTAAAGCCTGCGCTTGTACAATCTCAGTGCTTCAGGATCGCCAAACTGGGACTTAAACTTGTGACCAAAGTCGGCTTTCATCGCGTTGATTAAACTCACGATGCACAGGGCCAGCGGATCGTCAAAAGTCCGTTGATCGCCATTCTGCTTCGCTAATTGCGCTGTTTCTGTCATAATCACCTCTCGTTACAGGATAGCCACAGCCGTTTACCTTGCCGGGTGCGCTCTGGCTTTTTTGTTTCGGGTTGTCCTGCTCTTTCGCTAACCAGCCGTTAGCAAATTTCAAAATGCCTCCCTTGGTTTTTCGCCGAGATGGACAGGCATCAAGCCATCCACGCATTTTCCTCAGCTCTTGCAGCACATCCACCGCCGGGTAAAGTTCTACCCAGGACAAGTACCGGTTGCGATTAATCGCAAACAGGGTTTTGTCGTTTAGCGGCAATTCAATGACCACAATGTCTGCGTCCTGTGCAGTCGCTTTCGCGTTACCGTCATCCTGGCTTGGGATAATCACATCTGGTTTTTTGATTTCTTGCGTATCGCCTGCATCGAGCGAAGGCTCGGTGCAAAAAGCTTTTTCCTGTTCCTGTTCCTGTTCCTGTTCCTGTTCCTGTTCCTGATTAGGGCATGTCTTACCGGAAGGCTTACCGGAAGGCTTACCGGAAGGCTTACCGATAGTCTCTAAGAACGCATTAACAAAGGGTTCTCCAAAATCAGCTAACTGATTAATGATGTATTGATGAGCCTCGTTTTTAAGATCGCATTCAGGTAATAGCTCCCATTCTTGAGCCCAAGACCTGACAACGTTGGGAGATTCCGGTTTGTTAAGCTTTAGCGCATTCGGAAGCCATACCAACTTTGATGTAAAATCGGCTTTAGCCATGCCTTGGTTTAAGACTTCAAGAAATGCTTTGTCAAAGCCTTCCTGTTCCCAATCTAGGTCTTCAGCCATTGACGCTCGACCGGCTCTAAACAGACCCGGGATCGGGCCGGTATGCGGGCCGGTCAAAAGAAAAAACCACAATGCCTGTCCGCAAGGCTGAGCTTTGGATAATGACGTGAATTTCTTATCACACCACATCCTGACCTCAATCTTTCTGTATCTGGACATATTCGATAAGCCTTAATTTTCTCGGTTTTCTAGCTCAGCCAAATCGCTTGCTTGAATCAATTCAAAGGCAAAACGGATTAAAGCCTCTCCTAAAATAATTGCGTTTCTGGGAGAGACAAAAACAAGCTGCTCTCCCATATTCATCACGTCAGAGCGAATCTCAATGTAACCATCTACAGTCTTAGTAAGAGTAATTTCGTCTTGTTTCTCAATAATTAATCTAGTCATCGTTATTACCGCCTATAACCCGTGGAAAAAATGAGCGGAAACGCGCCACGGTAAACGCGCTTATCAGTCGGCCAACCTATCCGCATCAAACTATTACGATCATTTACAACATTGAGACAAAGCAATCTCACGCTTCCGATCCTTTGCATACACTTCAGCCTCAGATAGCCTTGGCGCTATGTAACTGTTCCAGGCCTTATTCACTTTTCGTTTTTTCTTAGCCATGTTGGTGTCCTCTTTCGTTAACCATCCCATCATTAAAAAAAATCCCTTTAAAAGCGGTTTCCCTCGCTTCATCCTCGTTAATACCGTCCGCTGTGAGTCGCGATACCCAGTCGGAGAAACTTTCCTTCTGAGCCTCGCTGTAGATCATCAATTTACGGCCTTCTAGCCACTTACTATCCCGGTCAAGTGCGCTCATAGGGGTAAGCCCTAATGATGCTGATGACCGCTTCACTCAGTTTGTTTTTTTGTTTATTTTGGTGTCACGCTCAGCCAACCATTCGTTAAACCCATGCAGCTCCAAGTATTCTTTAATGCCGATATAGGCCACTGTCGTTTTGCCGTGATAAGACGCCTTACCCAGCAGTTCCAAGAATCGTTCTTCTTCTTCGGTCACACGCACTGTCAAGGCAACATCTCTAGCCATAAAAAAAGCCCAAAAAAAAGCCCAGCTGTAAAAGCCTGGGCGAGGATGGGTGAAGGAAAAACAGACCATTAACGCCGTCTGTCAGGGCGCTGCAATTGGCCACAACCAGCGCAACGCGGGCGGCGCTGAATTTCTGTAACCGCTGGTTGTGATAATGGGTCATTTATCGAGGTCAGGATAAATCTGAAGTAATCGGTAAGCCTGGTAGGGAGGTACGTATTCCCCCCATGCAGTTACAGATGAACGAGCAATACCAAGTAGGCGAGCAAGTTTTGCCTTGCTTCCGACAGCGGCGATTGCTTTTTCTTTGGGTACTTCTGGGTCTTTAATTATTTGAATTGTATTCATGTCTACAATGTTAGATACACCTAACGATGATGTCAAGCACGAAGAACATTATTTAATTGATAATGTTCAGATGGCCTTACATGAACGAATTAATCAGCTATTCTCTGAGCATCCAGAAAAGACAAATGCGGCCCTGTCTCGCTTTGTCGGTTGCTCACGCGCAACGGTTACAGATTGGAGAAATGGAAAAACAAAAAAAATTGATGGTGAAAATGCTTACAAAGTGGCGCATTTTTTTAACGTTAATCCTGAATGGGTTCAGACCGGAAAGGGGCAAAAAAATAAACTCCAACCCAACACCGAACCGGGCCCCCACATTCGCGGCAAAGTCCCCTTGATTAGCTGGGTACGTGCCGGTGAGTGGTGCGAGGCGATTGATAATTATGCGGTTGGGGATGCGGAAGCCTGGCTCCCCTGCCCGGTTAACTTTGGCCCTCATGCTTACGCGCTCCGGATCAAAGGCGACTCGATGACCTCGCCCTATCCGGGGACAAAAAGTTACCCCGAAGGCGGCATCATTTTTGTGGATCCGGAAAAGGCGGTGACCAACGGCTGCAAGGTGATCGCCAAAATAGAAAACCAGAACGAAGTCACTTTCAAAGAATACCGGGAAGACAGCGGAAAACGCTACCTAAAGCCCTTAAATCCCCAATACAGCATGTTCGAAATGACCGAAACCACGTTATTGTGCGGTGTCGTAATTGGCTATTTTGTGGAAGAGTAGCGGGTAAGCCGTTATACTGATAGCCAATAAGAGCTACTGAAGTAGCCTAAAATGACAGGGGTTAAACGAGGAAATACCATGAAATATCCACTCTCTTATCCATTGGCCAGATGGTTAGGGCGCTTAGGCGTCACACTAACAGTGGCTATTGATGTGACATACGACAAAGAAGCTCATGTTTATGTTGCCACCAGTCCAGATATTGACGGCCTGGTTTTAGAAACCGATAGCTTTAAATCATTGATTGAAGAAGTCGAAGAGGCTGTTGTCAACCTGTTGACGCTTAATAAAAAAAGCACCCCATCAAAAACTCAAGCTGATTTGATTTTTAGGGATCATATTGTTATTGCATGAATGGCTTTGAAAAACAGGTTAAACAAATATTATCTGAACAAGGCTGGAAATTTCTTCGATCCGCTAAAGGTTCCCATGAGTATTGGGGTAAGCCCGGTCATAAGCCAATAACGGTGCCGCACGGATGTAAGTCAAGAATGACGGCCAATGCCATCATGAAGCAAGCTAAAATCGATTATAAATTTTAATCAAGCCCAATAAGAGCTGTATAAACAGCCAATGATTATTAAGTGGAGAAGCGAGAATGAAACATAAAACGTACACAGAGGCTTATGTTGCCGCCCAAACATTAAAGCGTCAACACAGTGGCGATGGGATTATGGTCAAAATAGAGAAGTCCCCTTACGGAGGTTTTAGAACTAAATTGGTCCCTGTTGACATTCTAATTGACAATTTAACCAACGCGTTGCCGTATGGAAAATCAAAAGAAGCCGCCTTCTGTGAATGACCCGCATGAAGGTGAATTCTTATCAGGCAAGGAAATGCTTGAACTTGAACGTGAGCGGTTAAAAAGTCAGGATAAGAAAACTGAAATTGCAAAGATGGCCATTGAGGCGAATGATGCCGCCGATAAGCGCATGTTCGATTATCATATGTCACGCCTTGACAGTGAAAACGATTTAAGCAAAGAACAGATAAAAATAGCCAAGCATTTAATATACGGAGGATTCACGGTATTTTTCATAAGTATTGCATTGCTTTTATCTATGTCATTCTTTGGGGATGAATCGCAATCAAAAACTGCATTTATATTGCTTGAAAAACTCATGACAGCATTAGGTGGTATCGCCGTATATCTCCTGGGCAAAGGAACATTCAACAAGCTCACCAAACCTCCTTCAGAATAATTTACCAAACAAACACCCACCCAAACCCGCCCTAAGCGGGTTTTTTATTGCCTGAAAAATATAAAAAACCTTCCACCCGGCAACCCTTGCCGCTATCGATAAAAGAAATTTTGTTAACGCTCACGCGCTGAGCCTTGATTATTCGGGCTGTGTGTTGTTTTTTGTAAAAATGCCGTTAGATTTGCTTGACACTTATGTTAGGCTTGCCTAACATTACCCCAGCGAAACAAAAAAACGCACCACCTAAAGCACTCAACCCCGGCTAAGACAGCAGGGTCTTTTTGGACCATGAGATAAGCCCGGCTTATCTGATGGCCTAGCGGTCCACTGGGATGACCTAAAACTGAACCATTTCACCATCACACTTAAGAAAGCTAGGCCATCAACATTCTTATAACGGGGGCTTTATGCAAAACATACTGTATTTTTTTCTGATCGTCGGGGCGTTTTTGCTGGTGACGTATCTGATCGATTCAACGTTTGAGTGCTCGAGCTTTGCCGGGGATAAGTTTAATTGCAGTCAACATTGGGGATAACACCATGACCACAGACAAAGAAACCACAGCCGCACAAGACGCTGACCAGGCCGCACGAAATGACGCGCTTAATCGCATGATTAAAGGGCATAAAGCCACTGTTGAACAGTTGAACGAGGCCGTATTTCAGGCCCGGTTCAATATGGCCTTAGCCATGCTGGCCACGCTGGCGGCGCTTATTTGGGGAGTGATGAGATGAGCCATCACGACATTGATTTAATCTGCGAACTTTTTGCATCACTCAATCGCCAATCCGACCATTTTAAAACGGGGTTCTCCAGGCAGCTGCACAAGGCAGAAAAGCCGTTAGCAGAACTGACTATTAACGAAGTCATAGGCTTAATGATGGCTTACCAGGCGTATTACAAAAAGGTGTTAGGAAATGAACAGCCCATCATCAGAAGCGCAGCGTTGCATTGAGCAAATTATTAACAACCAAGTCAGGAGACGACTATGGATACAAAAAATGCTAGACCGGCAGAACACGCCATCATTACCGGAGAACACCAGTGCAATGACCGCATACCTGCAGAACGCCTTAATGCTTATTACCAGGATCGTAAGCCCTTAGGCGTTAACCGGAAAAATGATGAAGCCAAACCGGGTTTGAAGAAATGAACAATGACGATGCCGCCTTTTGGTTTGATGAATCAGACGCATTTGAAGACTGTCTGGTTGAGCCCGGCATTTGTCCGGCTTGTGAAGGCAGCGGCGAGGGCTTGTTTGATGGATCAACCTGCTCATTATGTAAGGGACTGGGTGAACTCTAAGAGGTTAATACCATGATTAAAACGTATCAGTGTGATGTGACGTTTAAAAAGGGGCCAATGTATACCGCATCGATAAAAACAGTTGACGCGATCATAGCCAAGGCTGAAGCGGTAAAACAAGCAAGAGAATTTGGATTTAATGGAAAAGTTAAGTCTGTAAAAACAAAAACAATAGAAATGGGAAATTAATAATGAGCAACGATATTGCAGTAAAAGCGGAAAACACAGCGGTAGCCACGAGGCACAGTGCGGCCAAAATTGCCGATGCGCACTTGGATAAACAGAGCCAATTGCCGTCTCTGACCGATGCAAAACGGCATTTTATGCCCATGACGGTTGAATATTGGAGCCCTGAAAAAGAGGGTGAAGAAAAGCTGGTCTTTATCGCGGGCGTTGAACATCACGAAGTGCCGGACATGGAAACCGGTGAAATCAAATCCATCGAGTGTGTGTTAATGCTTGAGAACCAAGGTGATAAGTTGGTGCGCTATATCAGCGCGTCACGAATACTGGTCGGTAACATTAAAGAGGCCATTCGTAGAACCGAGATTGTCCCCATGACCACCTTAACGCCGGTTTCAATAAAGTACCTGGGGTTGAAAAAGACCAAATCAGGTAAGAACGCGGCACGTTGGCAAATATTGCCATTGATCATCGAGCAGGGGGCAGCATGAGCGCATTAGAAGCATTCGCCAAGTTAGAGCAGCAATTAACCGGCAACGTCATTGATCTATCAACCGCCCAACGCGCTGAGCCGATCAAGACAGTTGAAGAGATTAGGCAAGAATGGCTAAAGCAGCGCTATGGCAAGTTCACTGCCTCTGAATTTCATCGACTGATGGCTTACCCCAACAAGCCGACAGAACTTCCGGCAGGCGCAAAAACCTATGCTCTGGAGAAGGCCATCGAGCTGTTAACAGAATTCCATGAAGAGCCGTATATCAATGCTGAAATGCAATGGGGTTTAGATCATGAGTTAGAGGCAATAGCCGAGTTTTCCAAAAAAATTGGAAGAATTGTCGATAAAACCGGACAACAACAGGCCTTTATTACGCTAAAAAATGACGTTGGCTGTACGCCTGATGGCCTGATCGGGAAAACATCAGGTATTGAAGTGAAGTGTCCCAAGAGCACAACCCATTTCAGTTATCTGTCATTAAAGACCGCTGAAGACCTAAAAATTACAAAACCTGATTATTATTGGCAGATACAAGGGTCATTATGGATAACACGGCGCCTAACCTGGTGGTTTGTTTCATACGATCCGCGCTTTAAAAGCCCTAAGCACCGGCTAAAAATCCTGTGCATAAAACGCAATCCTGACGATATTGATTTTTTAAAATACCGCCTGAAGATGGCGATTGATTACCGTAACACGTTAATAAAAACCATAGGTAAGCCGCAATGAGCAACAAATTACCAGAATTGAACACCATCCTTTTTAAACAGCTTGATCGCTTGATGGAGGCTGAAACGATTGAACAATTACAGTCTGAAATGGACAGAGGCAAAGCAGTAAGCGCCGTAGCCTCTCAGATTATCGCCAATGCTAAGCTGGTGCTAGAGGCGCAAATAGCCTTGGGTGGCGATAATGCAAAGCAATTGCCGGATATGTTGGGTATTACGAGTGAGTAGCTACCAATGAACCCAACACCAATAACCGCCCTTGAAATAGCCCAAATTTTCATGATAGCGCCTCAGACAGTTTCGAAATACGAGATCAGATACGACGATTTCCCTAAACCGATTGGCGAATTACCGAGATTTGGGCGTAATGGACGGCCAGAAAAAACATATAACCGAGAAGACGTGATGCTCTGGTTCTTGGTTAATAGATCAAAAAAGACGGCTAAAAACAAGGAAAGCACAGAACCTAACCCTTTATTGTCATCGTCAAACGTGGCTGCTTTAATCGGCATTGATGTTAATAACCTCAAGCACTTTAAAGCAAAGCATTTGGATTTTCCAAAGTTTGCTTTTAAAAAAGGCAACGGGTTTTTCTATGACGAAAAAGAGATTAAGAAGTGGATCGAAGAGCACCAAGACCAGATCGATCAAGATGAAAAAGAAGAGGGAATCCGTTACACAAACCCGAGTAAAAGGGAGCGGCTAACACCGCCCCAAACAATGCACTTTGCTTTTATTTCCGGACACTACGCGCCTAGGGTTTGATATGCCAGGACATATATACACCAACGAGGAAAAACAGTGGTTACGTGAAAATCGCCCTGTTTTACAAGCGGCTCAACTTGCCCAAGAGTTTAACCAGCGCTTTAACGCCAACGTCAGCAAGAATGCAATAGCCGCATACTGCAGACGCCATGGTATTAGCTCAGGCCACAATGGGCAGTTTTGCCAAGGCAATGTGCCGGTGAATAAAGGTAAAAAAGGAGGCGTGTCTGTGTCGCCTGCAACCACCTTTAAAAACGGTAATTTACCACATAACACGCTACCGGTAGGCACAGAGCTATTAAGAAAAGACGGTTACATCTGGGTAAAGATTGCTCACCCAAGAACCTGGAGAGAAAAGCACGTCATTATCTGGGAGCAAGCAAACGGGCCACGGCCAAAAGGCCATGCGATTATCTTTTTAGACTCTGATATTAATAACTTTGACCTGGCTAATTTAGCCTGCGTCAGCCGTTCTGAATTATTGAAAATGAATCATAACCAATACAAAAAGACGCCCGCGCCTTTGAAGCCTGTGGTTTTAAGGCTGTCGAAGCTGCAGGCTAAATGTGGGATAAAGCCGGACATCACGGGATAATTAAAACAATGAAAATAAAAGACAAAAATCTAAAAGCCATGGTCGATGTTTATGACAAAGACTGCCCAAACAGGTCGTTTTATTGGGCTAGGTCCGATCCCGGAATTTTTATTAAAGGCCAAGGCTATAAAAAAATGGCATCAGGCGATAGAGGTTATTTATGCGGGACACGGGAAATTAGAGGTTGTCCTGACTCTGTATAACGCTTAAATAACAAAACCATGCAAACCCTAAACGTCTACGAAGCTGCCGAATTTCTGCGGATGAACCCAGAAGTTTTACGCAGAAAGGCCCGATCAGGCCTAGTTCCCGGCAGAAGAACAGGGAGAGGCTGGCTATTTATAAAAGAGCATCTTGCCGACTGGGTATCCGGTCGTTATCCTGAGCCAGGGCGAGAACTGCGAGTGATTGACGGCAAAAAAACAAGCGAGGGAAAACAATCATGTCGATCTACAAACGCGGCGAAACGTGGTGGATACAGTACACCGATCCAGACGGCAGACGAATACTACAGTCTGCTCAAACTAAAATAAAACAGGAGGCTAAAGAACTGCACGACCGATTGAAGGCGGACGCATGGCGAGTCAAGAATTTAGGCGCCCGTGTCCGGCATACTTGGCAAGAAGCGGTAATAAGATGGATCAAAGAAAGCCAGCACAAAAACAGCTTGAAAACGGATATCGAGTTATTGCGCTGGCTGGACCCGTTTTTAAATACTCGCTATCTGGATGAAATAACCGTAGAAACAGTCAAGACCATCAAGCAAGCCAAGCTCGATAGCGGCGTCAAAAGCGGCACGGTTAACCGGGTAATGGCTTTGCTTAGAGCGATTTTAAACAAAGCAGAACGGGAATGGTTATGGCTCGACAAAGCACCTTATATAAAGATGATGCCGAACAAAACAAAGCGGATTCGCTGGCTGACTCATGCTGAGGCGGCAAAGTTGTTAAAGGAGCTGCCGGACCATTTATCGGCCATGATGCGCTTTTCATTGGCTACAGGCTTGAGAGAGTCAAACGTTGTCAACCTGCAATGGTCACAGCTCGACATGCAACGCCGCTGCGCGTGGATCCATGCCGATGAAGCCAAGGGGAAAAAGTCCATCGCCATACCGCTTAACGCCGATGCCTTGCAAGTGATCCGTGAGCAGATCGGGAAACACAGCTTGTCAGTATTTACTTACAAAGGTGAACCCGTAACTCGGGCCAATAACCACGCCTGGAGGAAAGCTTTAAAACGAGCAGGAATAGAAAGCTTTCGCTGGCATGATTTAAGGCATACATGGGCAAGCTGGCATGTGCAAAACGGAACACCGCTTAACATTTTAAAAGAACTCGGTGGATGGTCGGATATTCAAATGGTTTTGAAGTACGCGCATTTATCAGCGGATCATTTGTCAGAATATGCTGAAAATGCGTCAAGGAAAAATTCAAAATCTGAGACAAATCTACTACAGTGCCAAAAAACAGCAAAATGACAGGCATAAAAAAACCAGCTAAGTTGCTGGTTTATATGGTGTTTGATGGTGGGTCGTGTGCGATTCGAACGCACGACCATCGCATTAAAAGTGCGGTGCTCTACCGGCTGAGCTAACGACCCAACAAAGATTGCCTATTATAATGATTTATTTTCAGCTTGCAACACTTTTTTATATCTATTGATATCGAGTTGGATCAGGCACGGCTGCCTCTTCAAATCCTTTTTTGCGCAACCGGCAGGCATCGCATATTCCGCACGCTAAACCTGATTTTGTTGCGGAATAGCATGAGACGGTTTGCTGGTAATCCACGCCTAATTCAATTCCTTTTTTGATTATATCGGCTTTGCTAAGCGTGATAAGCGGAGTATGAATATGAATCGGATGCCCCTCTACACCGGATTTAGTAGCCAAAGTAGCCAGTTTTTGAAAGGCTTCTATAAACTCTGGCCGGCAATCCGGATACCCTGAATAATCAACCGCATTTACACCGATAAAAATATCCGAGCAACCGAGCACCTCAGCCCATCCTAACGCAAAGGATAAAAAAAGCGTATTGCGCGCTGGGACATACGTTACCGGAATGCCTTCCTGAAGCGAAGTGGGAACAGCGATATGTTCATCGGTCAATGCCGATCCACCAATAGCACCTAGATCGATATTAATGGTTTTATGATCAACTACACCGTATTCGATGGCGATGGTTCGCGCAGCATTGAGTTCGGCATTATGTCTTTGTCCGTATTCGAAACTCAGGGCATAACAGTGATAACCCTGTTTTTTAGCCATGGCTAAAACGGTGATCGAATCCAGCCCACCGGATAATAGAATGATTGCTTTACGTTGCATGATTTAGTTTATTTTCCTTGCGCATCATTCCACAACAGCTTGTGAAGCTGTATTTGGAAGCGGACTGGCAATCGATCTTGTAGAATTTTTTCGGCGAGTTCGGTTGGGTTTTGTTCGCCCATGACCGGTGAAAAAAGCACGTCGCAGCGTTCGTTTAATCGATATTGCATCATGATGTTTTTGGACCACTCGTAATCGGAATGGTCACCAATAACAAACTTAACCTGATCCGATGAACTCAAATAATCAATGTTTTCATAGCGATTTTTTAAGATTTCGCCGGAACTGGGTGTTTTAAGATCCATCACTTTGACAACACGCGGATCCACACCGGAAACATCAAGCGCGCCGCTTGTTTCAAGCGATACGACAAAGCCTTTATCGAGCAGTTTTGTCATCAATTCATTGCAATTCGATTGAGCCAGCGGCTCCCCGCCGGTGACGGTGACAAAACGAGAGCTATAGCTTTCAACTTGACTGATGATGTCATCAATACTCAGTCTTTCACCGCCGGTAAAAGCATAAGCCGTATCACAATAAACACAACGCAGAGGACAGCCGGTCAGGCGAACAAATACGGTAGGCAAACCTACCGTATTTGACTCACCTTGCAGGGAATAAAAGATTTCAGTGATTTTTAATGAACTCACGCTTAGGGCGCACCGCTTTCAATTTGTTGCATTTTTTTAGCCGCTAAATGGGCAGCTGTGGTTCCTGGAAAGCGCGTGGTAATTTGTGAAAAATACTCACCGGCTTTCGCTTTATTGTTTTGCTCAAACTCGATATAGCCTAATTTAAGCAGAGCATCACTGACTTTCGGACTGGCAGGATAATTTGAAACGACATTACTGAAAGCTTCGCGGGCCAGACTGACTTCCTGATTGACCTTGTAAGCCTCACCCAGCCAATATTGCGCGTTATCTGAATACTCTCCTGCAGGATAGTCTTTAAGAAAGGCATTCAGAGCGGTAATAGCCTGACTGTAATGCCCATCTTTCAGCGTATCATAAGCTTCTTGATAGCGCTCTTTTCTGGATTTTCCGCTCACCGCTGCTGAAGCAGCAGGTGCCGCTTCCGTAGCCGATACGACCGGTTTGTCCGGTGCTTGCGCAGCAACTGCAGGCTGCGCGGGGATTACAGGAACAGCAGCAGGAGGTATTGCACTGGCCGCGGGAGGCTGAGCTTCCTGAGCAGGAGGAGCAGGCTCCGCCTTTTCGCCCGTAGCCGCAGTGCCTGTCGTTTCCAGCGACTGCATACGCTGATCAAGATCGTTATAAATCGTATTTTGCCGTTTTTTCAGTTCAGTAATCGTGAACGCCTGTTCTTCAACAATACCCCGTAATTGTTGCACTTCCGCCTGCAACTGCTCTACCCGACCGAGCACTTCATAAAGCGTACTGGCAGAAGAAGGTTTTGCTGTGCTTGCATTAGCCGCTGGATAAGCTGAATTATCATAGACAGACGGCAACGGACTCGATTGCGCCCATACAGCCCCACTGCTAAAAAACAACAGAAAGAAGAACAGACGTAATTTCATTATTGCCCCTGATAAACCAATTCTACTCTACGGTTAAGTTGCCATGCCGACTCATCACTACCCATCGCAGAAGGTTTTTCTTCTCCGTAGCTGACCACTTGAAGCTGACTTTCTGAAACGCCTTGAACTTTCAGCATACGGGCAACCGATTTACCCCGTTGCTCGCCTAAAGCAATGTTGTATTCCGGAGAACCACGCTCATCTGCATGGCCTTCCAAAACCAGACGCGCTCTGGGATGTGCGACCAAATATTTTGCATGGGCAGCGATGACGGGAATAAAATCCTGCTGAACGTCGCTGCTGTCATACATAAAGTAAATAGTGCTTTTTGATAGTGGATTTGAAGGATCGCTAAATTCAGGCCCCATAAACGAATTAGGGTATTGACTATTTGAGCTGCCACTTCCGTAGGCGCCATCGCTTCCGCTACCATATCCGCCTGTTTCAGAACCTGTTATACCGGTACCTGCGCCATAACCGGAACTTGAAGCATCCGGTGTGCCGCCTTGAGTTGCATCCACTAAATCAGTGCCTTCTTCAGCGTCGGAGCTACACCCCGACAACATCACCAGGGACACCGCTAAAGCAACAAGTAGTTTTGTAAATTTCATATCAAGTGTTCTCCAAAAAAGTAAGTCATTAATTTTACTGCAAAATTCATTTTAACCCGGGCATATAATTCAATTTACCGAAAGCTATTGAGGCGACCAGGCAGGCTCTCTAACCGCACCGCTTTCCAATGTCAGTTTTTGATGGGTACGGCCGTCAACGGAAACCGCGGACAATACACCTCGCCCACCCTGCCGGGAGGCATAGAGCACCATACCGCCGCTGGGTGAAAAACTGGGCGACTCATCCAATCGTCCGGCCGTCAAAACATTAATTGCTTTACTGCCCATATCCATTACCGCGACCCGGTAATCACCGCGATTCCCATGAACCATCGCTATGTTTCTGCCGTCACTGGAAAAAGCCGCTCCGGCGTTATAGTCGCCTTGAAAGGTCAAGCGCTTAGCGCTTCCGCCGTGAGCGGGCATGATATAGAGTTGCGGTTTACCACCTCGATCGGAGGTAAACACGATACTGCCGCCGTCGGGTGACCAGACGGGCTCGGTATCAATTGAATATTCGCTGGTCAATTTAGTCAGCGACCGCGTAGACAGGTTCAATGTATAGATATCGGGGCTACCGTCTTTAGATAAGGTCAAAGCCAGCTTGGAGCCATCCGGCGACCAACTGGGAGCGCCATTGATTCCCGGAAACTCAGCGACACGAGAGCGATTACCTGTGGCCAGAACCTGTACATAAATCGCTGAAGATTTTCGCTCAAAAGAAACATAGGCGAGCATTTTACCGTCAGGCGACCAAGCGGGCGACATCAAAGGTTCATAAGATGCGGCAACCGTTTTGGGATTACTGCCATCGGCATCAGCGACTTGCAGCTTAAACTTTCTTCGCCCATTGGGCTCTGTAACCGACGTAATGTAGGCAATACGGGTACCGAAATCGGATTTCTTGCCGGTTAATTTTTCATAAATGAGATCGCTGATTCGATGTGCGGACCGGCGCAGCTCGTTAGGAGGCACGGTCATCTTATAGCCCATCAAAGGCTCATTCTTATAAACATTGAACAATTGAAAATCGATATTATAGCGACCGCTGTCCGGGGTGATCTGCCCTATCACCAGATATTCCTGGCCTAATACTTGCCAGTTTTTGAAAACAACTTCTTCAGGACGAGTCGGTTTTGTCAGCATTTGCTCTCTGTCTAGCGTACGAAAATAACCGGTACGATTTAAATCGGCATCAACAATAGTGGAGACGTCATCCGGCAAAGGCGTAGCGCCTTGCCAGCCGAACGGAACGATGGCAATAGGCACCGCTTTTTCCGAACCTTGGGTAATCCTGATGGTTAACTCTTCGCTTTGAGCTGCGACAGCATAAACAACTAGCAGCAGTCCCAATAAATTTTTTCTGATCAATTCAATCACGTTTTACCTCTGTAAAATATTCGCCGCACATCAGGGCAGATTAATGGGGCTCAAACTCAAAAACAAAGTTCTTGAATTTACTGTTAAATAACTCTCTGTCGTTGGGCACGGGCAATGGCGAGGCTTTTTTTACTGCATTTTCAGCAGAACGGTCAAACATGTCATCCCCACTGCTTTTTACGATGGACACACTCATCACCTCACCCGAAGAAAGCAGACTGACTCGCAAGGTACATTTCAAATTACCGTCGGATGAAGCAGGCCGAATCCATACACGCTCAACTTTTTGCTCGATCTCTTTTGCTGCTTTTGCCAGCATGTCTTCTCGTGCTTTCGCCAATTCCGCTTGACGAGCTTTTTCAGCGGCGGCTCTGGCAACTTCAGCGGCTGCTTTTTCAGCTTCGGCTTTACGCACGGCTTCGGCTTGTTGCTTGGCCAGTTCGGCTAAACGCGCGCTTTCTGCTTCTGCGGCTCTTCGTTTGGCCTCTGCTTCCTGTTTACGCTTTTCCGCAGCCGCCTGCTCCGCTTTTTGCTGAGCTAATGCTTCCTGTTTTTTCTTTTCAGCTGCAGCCGCTTCTGCTGCTGCTTTACGTTTGGCATCTTCTTCCTGCTTGCGTTTTTCTGCGGCCGCTTGTTCAGCTTTTTGCTGAGCTAACGCTTCCTGTTTTTTCTTTTCAGCTGCAGCGGCTTCTGCTGCTTTTCGTTTGCCCTCTTCTTCCTGTTTACGCTTTTCTGCGGCCGCTTGTTCGGCTTTTTGCCGGGCTAATCCTTCCTGTTTTTTCTTTTCAGCTGCAGCCGACGACTCTGCCGCTTTTCGTTTAGAGTCGTCTTCCTGTTTACGTTTTTCCGCTGCGGCCTGTTCTGCTTTTTGTCTTTTTACTTCAGCTGCCGCAGCGGCTGCTTGCTCAGCTTTCAGTTTGGACTGTTCTTGCTGCTTGCGTTGTTCCGCCGCCTGTTGCTGGGCTTTTATCTTTTCAGCGTCTGCTTTCTGTGCAGCTGCTTTTTCCTGTTTTTGTTTTTCTGCCGCTGCTTGAGCCGCCTTTTGTTTGGCGTCTTGTTGCTGTTGACGTTTCTGTTCAGCCGCTTGTTCGGCTTTTTCCTTAGCGACTTCCTGTTGTTTGCGTTGTTCCGCAGCCTGTTGCTGGACTTTTAACTTTTCAGCGTCTGCTTTCTGTTCAGCTGCTTTTTCCTGTTTTTGTTTTTCTGCCGCTACTTGAGCCGCCTTTTGTTTGGCGTCTTGTTGCTGTTTAAGCTTCTGCTCTGCAGCTTGCTCGGCTTTTTCCTTGGCAACTTCCTGTTGTTTGCGTTGTTCCGCGGCCAGTTGCTGGGCTTTTAACTTTTCAGCGTCTGCTTTCTGTTCAGCTGCTTTTTCCTGCTTTTGCTTTTCGGCGGCGACCTGTGCTGCCTTTTGTTTGGCGTCTTGTTGCTGTTGACGTTTTTGTTCGGCCGCTTGCTCGGCTTTTTCTTTGGCAACTTCTTGTTGTTTGCGTTGTTCCGCGGCCAGTTGCTGGGCTTTTAATTTTTCAGCCTCTGCTTTTTGTTGAACCGCTTTTTCCTGTTTTTGTTTTTCTGCCGCAACTTGAGTCGCTTTTTGCTTAATATCCTGCTCTTGTTTACGCTTTTGTTCAGCCGCTTGTTCGGCTTTTTCCTTGGCAGCTTGCTGCTGTTTGCGCTGTTCAGCAGCCACTTGCTGAGCCTTTAGTTGTTCAGCCTCTGCTTTTTGAGCAGCTTCTTCTTCCAATTTTCTTTTCTCAGCAGCCATTTTCTCGGCACGCTGTTTTTCCTGTTCAGCCGCTTGCCGGGCTAATGCCTGTGCCTGCCTGAGATTTTCTTGCTCGATTTTTTTTAGCCGGTCCGCTTCTGCTTGAATAACGGCATCATCAATAACGATGGCATCAATAGCTTCTGGCAATGGATTTGATTCAGGCGTTACCTGGAAATCGAAACTGAACAAAAATACACTGAGCAGCAACAGATGCAGGGATAACGCCAGCGTAAACGGCCAACCGAATTTGCGTTTGTTATTCATGCACTCTATTGTTGATGCTGATAAGGCTGCGTCATTAAACCGACTTTGGGAACACCTGCATTTTTCAAGGCCGCCATAGCCGTGATGACTTTGCCGTAATCGACATCCTTATCGCCTCGAATAAATACTTGTATTTTCGGTTTGCTTTGCAAAACGTCGGTCACTTTACTCAGCAACTCTTCCGGTTCGACAGGAATACTGGTTTGGCCGCCCAAATCCACAAAATACTGACCTTCCTTATCAATCGATACGATAATAGGCGGATCGTTTTTTTGTTCGGTGGCTTCGGATTCGGCTTGCGGCAAATCAACGTCTACCCCTGTTTGCAACATAGGCGCCGTGACCATAAAAATGATCAATAAAACCAGGGTCACGTCGATGTACGGAACGACGTTAATTTCGGCCTTTGGCTTTCTTCTTCCGTTTTGCCTGCTACTCATTGACTATGTGCCTGCCTCTGTAACAAAACGACAAACTCGTCGATAAACAATTCATACCGTCCGATCAAACGGTCCAGATTGGTCGCAAAACGGTTATAGGCGACTACCGCAGGAATCGCGGCAAACAAACCGATTGCCGTTGCAATCAACGCTTCGGCAATGCCTGGCGCAACTTGAGCCAGTGTAGCCTGCTGCACATTACCTAAAGAGCGGAATGAATTCATGATGCCCCAGACAGTACCGAACAAACCGATATATGGACTGATAGAACCGACCGTTGCCAAGAATGGCAAATGCTCATCCAGTCGTTCCAGCTCACGGTTTAATTCAATTTTCATCGCTCGTTGCGCATTCTCCACCTGAAACTGAGGATTAATGCCGCCCATTTGACGCATTCTGGAAAACTCTTTGTAACCCGCCATAAATAATTTTTCTATCCCTTCAGGCTCAAAGTCATCGGATGCCAGACGCTTGTATAACTCGGTCAAATCAACGCCGGACCAGAATTCTTCTTCAAATTCATCAGCAATAATCGCAGCACGATTGAATTCCTTGCGCTTGGTAAATATAAAAGTCCAGGAAATCAGCGATGCAACCACCAGGATCAGCATCACCATCTGAACCAAAAAGCTGGCTTCTTTTATTAAATGAAAAAGGGATAAATCAGCATTCATTCTTAAATTGCTCTATTAAAATTTTAGGTATGGCCTTAGGCCGCATAGTTTCCGGATCAACACAGGCGATGCGCACCAATCCCTTGCACAACACATCTTCACCTCGATAAATAAGCTGTTCAAACAACAAACTGGCTTTCTTTTCCTCAATGATCCCGGCGGTGACCGAGATTAATTCGTTAAAACGAGCAGGCTTCAGGTAGTCGATTTGAACGGAACGCACAACGAAGATAATACGTTCATTTCTAATGAGGCTATCTTGCTCAAAGCCCGCAGCACGGAGCATTTCAGTTCTGCATCGTTCAAAAAACTTCAGATAATTCGCATAAAACACCACGCCGCCCGCATCCGTGTCTTCATAATAAATACGAATTGGCCACTCAAATTTTTGTAGGGTCATTGTATAGGAACAATACTTGATTTTTCAATGACATCGGCTAAAAACCGAACAAATCGCTTCACCCTGAGCTCAGGTAAACACATCATCGGTTTCACCCAGGTGTTTCGGCGGCTTTAAACCAAAATGCAGGTAAGCATTCTGGGTGACCACCCGACCGCGCGGTGTTCGCATAATAAAACCTTGCTGCAGCAAATAAGGTTCCAAAACATCCTCTATGGTTCCCCGCTCCTCACTGATCGCCGCCGCCAGGGTGTCCAGTCCTACCGGTCCGCCGTTGAAATTATCTATCATCATTAACAGCAATTTCCGGTCCAATGCATCAAATCCATTGGCATCCACTTTCAACATTAAAAGCGCGAGATCAGCGACGGACTGATTAATAATGCCGTCACCTTTAACTTGAGCATAATCGCGCACCCGGCGAAGCAAGCGGTTGGCGATACGCGGCGTTCCTCGAGCTCGGCGGGCGATTTCAGCAGCGCCGGCATTGTCGATGGCAATGCCCAATAATGAGGCGGAACGCACCACAATACTTGCCAGTTCCTCAACGGTATAAAACTCAAGCCTTTGCACAATCCCAAAACGGTCGCGTAAAGGTGAAGTCAATAAGCCTGCACGGGTGGTTGCGCCCACCAGGGTAAAAGGCGGCAAATCCAGTTTGATCGATCTGGCGGCGGGTCCTTCACCGATCATGATGTCAATCTGGTAATCTTCCATCGCAGGGTACAGCACTTCTTCGACAACCGGACTCAAGCGGTGAATTTCATCGATAAACAGCACATCATGCGTCTGTAGATTAGTCAGCAAAGCCGCCAAATCGCCTGCTTTATCAAGCACAGGGCCCGATGTGCAACGGATATTGACACCCATCTCGGTTGCGATAATCATCGCCAGGGTCGTTTTCCCCAAACCGGGCGGACCAAAAATCAGCACATGATCCAGTGCTTCCTGACGACGAGTCGCCGCTTGAATAAAAATATCCATTTGCGACCGTAATTCGGGCTGACCGATATATTCGCTGAGTTTTTTTGGCCGAATAGCCCTATCAACGCGCTCTTCATCACCGCGACCCCGAGAGCTGATTAAACGGTCTTCCTCTATCATCGGCTTGCGCCTTGCAGAGCAAGCCGGATTATCGCTTCACAGGTCTTGCCCTCAACTGGAATGCTGCGCACCATTTTTGCCGCATCAACCGGCTTATAACCCAGCGCACACAATGCGCTGATCGCTTCTTGCTGGGGCTTTAATTCAGGTTGTGAAACCGACACGTCCGAACCCTTGACTGCACCGACCTCATCGCCCAAGTCCGGCAGCCGGTCACGCATTTCGATGATCAGCCGTTCGGCTGTTTTTTTGCCTACTCCGGGCAGTCGCACCAATGCTTGCGTATCGTTATTATGAATGCAGCGATGAAAATCTTCGGCGCTTTGACCCGATAAAATAGTCAACGCCAGCTTGGGCCCTACGCCATTGACCTTGATCAAGGCCCTGAACATCAGGCGGTCGGTTTCGGTGGAAAAACCGAATAAGATATGTGCGTCTTCACGCACGACCAAATGGGTAAACAAAGTAACCGGGGCACCCAAAGCAGGGAGATTATAAAATGTAGTCATCGGCGCTTCGACTTCGTAACCGACGCCATTGACATCAATCACCAATTGAGGCGGGGCTTTGACGACCAACTTGCCACTCAAAAAACCAATCATCGCCAAACTCCCGAACTTAAACGGCGCTCAGTCTGCTGATAATGAGCATGACAAAGACAGATTCCTAACGCATCGCCGGCATCGATCTGGAGAGAGCCCTGAATATTTAACAAGATTTTTACCATGTGCTGGACTTGCGCTTTTTCAGCATTACCCTTGCCGACCAAGGCCTGTTTGACTTGCCGTGCCGCATATTCAAAAACCGGTAAGCCTGCGGACTGTACCGCGCAAATCGCGGCGCCTCGAGCTTGTCCAAGTTTTAGCGCTGAATCGGCATTTTTATGCATGAATACCGATTCAATTGCCATTTGATCAGGCTGATAATTTTCGACAACTTCAACCAAGCCCTTGAAAATCTGCTTCAATCGATCCGGAAAATAGTCCGCAGTGACTTTGATACTGCCACTGGCTATATACCTCGTTCCGTGCGGTAAATCTTCAATAACCCCGTAGCCGGTTATCCGGGATCCGGGGTCTATACCTAAAATTTTAGTCACGTTCGATTTAAACAGCCGGATGGGAAAGGATTGATTATTGTATAGCTCGAATGAATAATCGCTTAATCAACAGCCATGTTATTCATTATTTCCTCACTAATATCCGCATTGGAATAGACATTTTGTACGTCGTCCAAATCCTCTAAACGGTCAATCAGACGCAACAACTTTTCGGCATCATTTTGATCCAGATCAGCCTGGGTGGAAGCCTGCATGGTTACCTCCGAATTCTCGGGAACGAAGCCCGAGGCAATCAAGGACTCTTTGACTTCAAGATAGTTTTCAGGTGTTGTCATCACGTCAATGGAACCGTCTTCATTGGTAACCACATCATCGACACCCGCTTCCAGCGCTGCTTCGATAATGGCATCTTCGTCCACCGTATCGGAGAAACTGATAATGCCCACTTTAGTGAACAAATATGCAACAGAACCATCGGTACCCAAATTACCGCCCGCCTTCGTAAAAGCATGACGGACTTCGCCTACGGTTCGGTTACGATTATCGGTTAAACAATCAACCATGATGGCCGCACCGCCGGGTCCATAGCCTTCGTAGCGTACTTCCTCGTAATTGGCGCCATCTTGAACGCCCAACGCTTTTTTGATGGTGTTATCGATGGTGTCGCGCTTCATATTTGCGCCCAGCGCTTTATCGATTGCAGTACGCAAGGTAGGATTGCTGGCAGGATCGCCTCCTCCCGATTTAGCCGCGACAGAAATTTCACGAATCATTTTTGTGAAAATCTTGCCGCGTTTAGCGTCTTGTCCGGCTTTTCTGTGTTTTATGTTAGCCCACTTACTATGTCCAGCCATACTTCTCTCTAAATCTATAATAAAAAACCGCGGATTCTACCATTCTGTCAGCAGCTTCTCGAATTTAAGTCAATGAAAATTCAATCGATTGAATCAGGGGATCGATCTTGTGAGTCCTCGACGAAAACTCACAAGATCAAATGACAATTATCTCAGATAATCCAAAACAGCCTGCAAAGAGGGCTCGGTGATGAAGTGATCCGCCTGCTCCTGCACAATAGGCCTGACAACAACCCCGCCAAAACCAATAAAAAAAGCGCCCGCCTGTTTGGATTCAAGATCGGTTTTGCCGTCGCCAACCATCACCAAGCGTTGTGCTGCTTGACTTAGCTGTTTGCAAACCTGGGCTTTTCCACCGGCTCTGGCCAAGGTTGATGCGCGATCAAAGTCCCGATAACTGCCATCTTCGTTAAAAAAGATGTCCACCGCAAACACATGGCTTTCGGGTAAATTGAGCAGTGACGCCATGGGCCAAATAGCCTGACGGATTCCGCCACTGACAATGTACAAGGACTTACCCAGTGCCGTTAACTCACTGAACAGCGTCTCAACACCGGCCACTTTTTCACGGATATATTCATCCGCCAACCAGTCGATAGCCTGTTTGTCGGGTTTTATCATTTCCAGACGATGGCCATAAACGGCCTCTAACGGCACCTCGCCGTTCATTGCCTGGTCGGTCAAGCGGGCCATTTCTTCGCCCATGCCCGCTCTTTTTGCCAATTCATCTATCCCTTCGATTTTGCTCAGCGTGCTGTCAAAATCAAAACAGATACGGTCAAAACTCATAGAATGACCTGTGCCGCTCGATGAACTGCTGGAATATCACACAACTGGGCCAATAAATCATCGTTCAACGGCTCGGAAATACTGATCACCGCCATAGCCAGTTCATTATTGGCGCCGCCGACTTCCATCCGGCTTATATTGATATTGGATTCTCCCAAAACGCTACTGATAGACGAAATTACGCCCGGCTTGTCATCATGGCGGGTAAAAATCAACGTGCCTTCAGGTACGACTTCGACTTCGAACTGATCTACCTGAACCAGACGAGGGCGGCGCTCACCTAATAACGTGCCAGAAAGACTGACTGATTCTTCGCCAAAAAAGCCGGTTACTTTGACCAGTGATAAAAAGTCATGAGTTTCCTCGGTTTTCGACTCAACCAGCGAGATACCTTGACGCTTGGCTATTTTTTCGGCGTTGACACGGTTTACCGGCGTTGAAACCTTGCCGGATAAAACACCCACCAATGCTTCTATTGATACTGGCCTTACATCAACTTCAGCCGCTTTTCCGAATAAAGCCACTTCGATACGTTCCAAAGGCTGAGTGGCAAGTCCGGCGAGCACTTTTCCCAGAATATTGGCCAAGCCCATGTACTGGCTTGCTTTTTTCAATTGTTCAGCGGACAAGCGCGGCAAGTTCAAGGCATTGACAGCCTCGCCGGTTTTAAGATAAATCACGGCTTGTCTGGCGATTTCAACACTGACGGCCACTTGAGCTTCTGCTGTCGACGCACCCAAATGCGGCGTAAAAACAATATTGTCCAACTCCAGCAGCGGTGAATTTACCGGTGGCTCGTGTTCAAACACATCCAGTGCAGCTCCAGCTATGCGATTGTTTTTCAGAGCATCATAGAGCGCCGCTTCATCTATCAATCCGCCTCGGGCACAATTGATGATCATCGCTTCTTTTTTCATCATGGCCATTTGTGCACTGCCGATAATGCCTTTGGTTTTTTCGATCAAAGGGCAATGCAATGTCAAATAATCTGCGCGTTTGACCAGTTCATCCAAATCGACCGATTGAACGCCGTAACGCTCAAAAATTTCAGGCGTCACAAACGGATCATAAGCAATTACCTCCATACCCAAACCCAGACCACGCTGGGAAGCAATACGGCCAATGGTGCCAAAACCGAGAATAGCCAGCGTTTTGTGCGCGACTTCAGAGCCCATCAACTTGGAACGTTCCCATTTTCCTGCACGGATAGAACGATCGGCAGCGGGTAAATGACGGCTCAGCGATAACATATGGGCAATGGCCAGTTCGGCTGTGGTCGTTGCATTGGCATCAGGCGTGTTCATGACAATAATGCCCTGCTCAGTCGCAGCGGCGATATCGACATTATCGACACCGATCCCGGCACGGCCCACCACTTTGAGTTTGGTAGCCGCTTTCAGCACTTTATCAGTCACTTTAGTATCGCTTCGAATCAACAACGCATCATACTCACCGATAATTTGACACAATTCGTCTTCTTTTAAACCGGTTTGAATATGAATATGAATTCCATCCTGATCATTCAAGTAATTGATGCCTGCTTCAGCTAATTTGTCGGATATAAGTATTTTGTACATGACCAGAAATTTGAAAGAAAGTGAAAGTTAAAGTGCATAGCTTAACAGTTTTGACGTCATTGCAGTAACTCGAAATTAATGGAAATGAGTAAAGCTCATCCAATGGACTGTTTACTAAAAAAATCAGTGCCGGAAGGTTCAAAGGAAATTTCACTTAAAGTGCGTATTATTCTTCCGACGGCTTTATCGGTTGTAATTTCTTCAAAATTTTCCTGCTAAGCTTTTATACTTTTGTTACTTCAAATATAGGAACATCGGGTAGAAGGATAAATAAAACCAATTCTCGGACGAACACTATAACTATAACAAGCAGGCCTTCGTGAAACGGGATACCTGCATTTTCACCGCCCGGCTAAACTCAGAGCAAAGCTAAATCCCTCACTACAAAAAGTACGGTAGTGGTGGCATTGTTAAGGGCGAAGCTTCTTCTGTAGTGGCGGTTCAACTGAGTAAGGAGTATGGCATTGCGTACCAAAAGCAGATTTTTTCTAGATTTTATAAAGCTTGCCGGACCTTTTTGGCAATCCCAAAATAAAAACACCATTATCGGTTTTTCGGTGGCTTTGGTGGTTTTGACCATCCTGCAAATCGCCATTTCAGTGGTGATCACAATGTGGAGCGCTGCGTTGTTCGACGCACTGGACCAGCAGTCGATGACCAAATTCTTCACGCAGGTCGGCCTGATAGTGTTGATTTTCATCGCCAACATGGCCGTTACCGCATCCCATTTTATGGTTAAACGACGCCTGCAGCTTGACTGGCGCGGCTGGCTGACTGATAAATTGATCGGCCAATGGATGCACAACGGGCGGCATTACCTGATTACCCATATTCCCGGCAAACATGACAATCCGGACGGCAGGATCGCCGAGGATATTCGCATCGCTACCGAGTTAGCCATCGATCTGATTCACAGCTTGCTGTATTGCATCTTATTGCTGATCAGTTTCACCGAAATTCTTTGGGATTTATCCGGAACAATTACGCTTGATCTGTTTTTATTTGAAATACCTATATCCGGCCACTTGGTTTGGCTATCCATAATCTATGCCGCCTGCGCCTCAACACTGGGCTGGTGGATTGGCCGCCCGCTCACCAAGGCAACCGACGACAGACAAACGGTGGAAGCCAATTTCCGTTTTGGCCTGGTTAAAGCCAGAGAAAATTCCATGGCCATTGCTTTGATCCACGGTGAACGCCATGAAAATCCTCACTTTCATGCCTTGTTTGGCAACATCATCAGTGTCTGGCATCAACAAACCAACGCATGGGCAAAAATATTACTGTTCAGCTCCGGTTATTCGGTGTTGTCCATGGCCTTTCCTATTCTGGTTTCAGCGCCCCGTTATATCCTCGGCAGCATCAGTCTCGGCGCCTTGATGCAATCAGCGCAAGCCTTTCAGCACATGGTTTCCGCCTTGTCATGGCCGGTTGACAACATGGGCAGGGTCGCTGAATGGCGAGCCTCGGTTGAGCGGGTATTGGGACTCAACGAAGTATTGGTTCAACTGGAGGAAGAAATAGCTAAACCCGATCCTCACCGCATCGTTGTAAAAAAGAATGAAGATTCGGTTTTACGTTTCGACAAACTTTGTCTATCACGCCTGGATGGCATAGTTTGTATAGAGGGACTGAATGAAGAAATCAACGCGGGCGAACGCATTTTACTCGCCGGCAACCCCTACACCGGCAATAAGCTGTTCAAAGCCATGGCACGCCTTTGGCCCTGGGGCGAGGGAAAGATTGAATTACCGGACGACGACCCGATGTTTTTCATGCCGCCCCGCCCTTACCTGCCTACTGGCTCATTGCGGATGGCAATATGCTATCCGTCCGAAACCGATGCCTTCAATCAAGAAGTGCTGGAATCTTCACTAGAACAGGTAGGGCTAAGAGATCTGATTTCGCAGTTAGATGAAACCGGTGATTGGGAAAAGAACCTGGAACGAGAGCAGCAACAACGGCTTGGCATGGTGCGATTACTGTTGCACCGACCCAAATGGATTATGATGCAGGAAGCCTTTAATTCGCTAAATCCGGAAGATGAGGTTGAAATGATCCGGATGATCATGAGAGAGTTTCCAGACTCAACCTTGCTGACCATCACCAAGCAACCGGCCATCAGAGCATTACATAAGCGGCAAATTATACTCACTTAAAATAAGACTGTTTAGCCCGCATCCGTCTCCCTGTTGACTTGATTCAAGGCCAATTCAACACGGGAGGCAGGTGTTGTATCCTTTTATCGGTGAGCCTCTTTTGCCGCTTCATATTGACTCCTAATAGCGCTAAACTCCCAAGAGTGAGCCCCTCCTATGGTGCGAATGGCGCCATGCATATTCAATGCATGCATGATCCGAACCACCAAAAAGTCGGCTCTACTGCTATTCCGAGCAACGAGAAACGTCTCGACAAACTCAACGACCGCATCGGGCAACATTACAGCATCGAACTGCTACCGGACTCATCCTGCAAACAGGCCTAGAAATACGGTGAACAAAACAGCCGTAAACCGGTAATCGACCACCCATCCAAGCGTCTATTGCCTGCGCAGCAACCAAGCTGACTGAAACAGCGAGCGCTTGTAGCGCAGATATACCATGCTCACCGACCTGGAATCCGTCTTCCATATTTCAAATCCGAACTCGGTCTGCGTCAGGTCTATCACGGCAAGGACATATGTGTTGATGCCCACCGCCCTCCAACTCTAACAATTCGTGTAAATCATTCGCAAACAAGGGCAAGAACACGTTATTTAATTCAAAGTCGCTGTAGCAATCTGCGGAAAATCCTGTCCGTGCAACAGCGCGTTACCGCGTCCTTCCAGCACACTGAAGCCCCCGCCCTTCATATTCATCCGGAAAGGGAACTGGCGACTATCTAGCAAGCCATGAATTTCGATCCTTTGCGGGGAAGTGAGCTAATGACTATCGTCATAGCTTTAACCGCAAAGTGTCTAGATATTTTACACACTAGAAAGTCAAACGGTTATCTGTAATGGTTTTTTAATTTATGTGACTCTTATCACATTTAATCTCTTGTTTTATATTAATTCCCCAAAATACATAACTTTTTTTAGCATTAATTATGCTGATCAAATCGGATTTAATTTGAATCAGATATTAAGGTTGATCTTCTCTCATCTCACTGTGTTTTACATGCATTTTTAACAGTTATGGTTCAAGAGATAGTATTTACCAAAGACTATCGCCATAGCTAACAACCCCGAAAGTGTCGATTTTTTTTACAATTCAGAGATTCAAACGAGCTATTTGCAATAGTTCCTTTTAATTATGTGAATATCATCACATTTATTCGCTTGTTTTCTATTAACTTTCTATAAAATATAAATTTTTTGGCATCAATTGTGCTTTTAGAATTAGGATTTATTTTGAATCAGATATTAAAAGTGACCCTCTCTCATCTTACTGTGTTTTGAATTCAATTTTGTCAGTTGTGACTCAAAAGACAGCATGAATCAAAGATTATCGCAATAGATATATCTTCTAAAGTGTCAATATTTTTTACACACTGAAAATTCAAACGATTATCTGTAATGGTTTTTTAATTTATGTGACTTTTATCACATTTAATCTCTTTTTTATATAAGCCTCTCATAATACATAACTTTTTTGACACTATTTATGCTTAAATTTAAGATTTATCTTGGGAAGCACCCCCGAACAGCAGATCACGACACCGATACATTAAGGGGTAATACATGTAAATAATGATTTCATATTTAATACTGAGCATGAAGTTTTATTTTTTATTTTAAAGTAAGGAGGCCTCAGAAATGAGCCAAAGTACAAATCGGTTTGCCTACAGCGAACCCCGCGCAGTGTCTCTCAGCAAAGGCTGGGGCGCTTCGCTTCTCGCAGGGTCAGCCATATCCCTTGTGTTATGGGCCTTGCCGGCTGCATCTCAGGCGCTCGAAGCGCCTATCGTGGAAGGACTGAAGGGGGTTCGTGTGCCGGAACCTTCGAACATCAACCAGTTCATTGCCAACAAGGCAGCAGCCATACGCTTGGGCAAAGCGCTATTTTGGGACACGCAGGTTGGAAGCGATGGTAAGACTTCGTGCGCAAGCTGCCACTTCCATGCTGGCGCTGACAACCGTACCGTCAACCAGATCTCACCCGGATTACTTCGCGTCACTTCTCCCGGCAACTCCAACCCTGATCTGTCATTTACGTTGGGCGGACCAAATTATCAACTCAAGCGGGATGATTTCCCTTTCCACAAGTTCGCAGATGCTAACAACAGGCATTCAGCCGTCGTAAGAACGCACAACGACGCATCTTCTTCCCAAGGCGTATTCAAGAGTATTTTCGTTTCGGCAGCACCCGGCGCCCGCCAGGATGACTTCTTCCTTGCCGGTGACAACGTGTTTCTGAAGGATGATCTGCAGACGCGCCAGGTTGAACCTCGCAACTCACCGACGGTCATCAACTCGATTTTCAATTTCCGTAATTTCTGGGACGGGCGAGCAACTTATCTGTTCAACGGCGCATCTCCGTTTGGCCCTCTAGATACCCAAGCAAAGGTCTACAAGACGTCCATCCTCAGCAATGCCTGGATCTCCCCTCTGACGGTCCGTATCGACAATGCTTCGTTGGCCTCTCTTTCTACCGGTCCTGCACTCAGTGATTTTGAAATGAGCGCAGCTGGCCGCACCTGGCCGAATATTGGTGTCCGCCTGTTGCCGGCAAGAGCATTGGCTTTTCAGACGATCAGCCCCACGGACAGTGTCCTTGACTCGATACGCCACCCCACTGACCCAGGCTCTAACAACACCTATAATAACTTGGTGGAAACGGCCTTTCGGCCTGAGTGGTGGAACTCAACAGCAAGCGTAACGATCAACGGTGCAAGCTACACCCAGAAGCAAGCCAATTTCAGCATGTACTTCGGTTTGGCTCTTCAGATGTACATGGCCACCCTGGTATCTGACGACTCGCCTTTCGACAAGCTAATGGCAGGCCAGCCGGTTAATTATCCTCAGGATGCGACGGCAGGCATGGCTATTTTCTTTGGCAAAGGCAAATGTGCTTCCTGCCACAGCGGCGCCGAGTTTACTGCTGCCAGCACTCGCAAGGTGTTGAAAACGCCCTTGTCTCGCATGATCATGGGCGATGGCAGCACGGCGGTTTACGACGAAGGCTTCTACAACATTGCGATCACCGAGACACTGGAAGACATCGCCAATGGTGCGAACAACCCTGTGAACAAGCCAGTGTCGCTATCACGACTGGCCCAGCAAATGGGGCCATTTGAATTCCAGAGACTCGTCGGCATCCCTGCCAACCTGACCGTCTGGCCAAATGAGCGGATAGCGATCAACGGCGCCTTCAAGACACCCACGATTCGCAATGTGGAATTGACAGCACCCTACTTTCACGATGGCAGCATCTTGACACTGGAACAGGTTGTAGACTTCTATAACCGCGGCGGAAACCATTTTCAGAATAACTTGCAGGACGTTGATGCCGATATCGAGCCGCTTGGCCTGACTGCAATAGAAAGGACGCAACTGGTCGCGTTCATGAAGTCCCTGACGGACGAACGTGTGCGCTTCAACCGCGCTCCGTTTGACCATCCGCAGCTCATCGACTTGCCAAATGGCCACAAACTGGACGCCAATGGCCTGACCATCCCCTTTGAAGGTCGGGCTCTTGTCGCAGCCACCAGCATTCCTGCGGTGGGCCGCGAGGGACTTAATGTGCCTCCACCCAACTTTCAGGAAAAGCTGGCGTCGACTACGCAGTATGTATACTTGAAATTTGCCCACTCCGGCAAATGCCTGGACGTGTCTGAGATCAGCTTCAATAGCGGCGCCAACGTGTATCAATGGGATTGTCATGGGGGTAACAACCAGAAATGGATTCAGATCGATGCAGAGGGTGGCTTCATGCTGAGAAGCATGCATTCAAACATGTGCCTGGATGTGTCTGAAATCAGCACCAGACCCGGGGCCAACGTCTATCAATGGCATTGTCACGGGGGTGATAACCAATTGTTCAACTGGGTCGGCAATCGTTTGGTGGCAAAGCACTCCAACCAGTGCCTGAACGTCGCGGGAGCAGGTCTGCAAAACAGCGCCAATGTCCTTCAATGGCCGTGCACCAACGACGCGCTCAATGACCAGCTCGTCAAGTTCAGCACACCGGAGATTCCTGTGTTCAATCTGGTGGCGGAGCACTCTGGTCGCTGTGTGGACGTGGACGCCGCAGGGCAGCAAGACGGCACCAACATTCACCAGTGGGACTGCGTCGCAGGCGCTTTGAATGAGCAGTGGCAAGAAGTGCCGACCGCAGGTGGCTTCCTGTTGAAGGCCAGTCACTCCGGAAAGTGCATGAGCGTGGGAGGCAACAGCCACACGGCCGGCGCCAATGTGCATCAGCAGACCTGTAACCTGAATGACGCCAACCAAAAGTTAAGCTGGCTTGGCAACCGCTTGCAGTTCAAGAGCTCAGGCCAGTGCCTGAACGTCGTAGGGGCTTATCTGCAGAACGGCGCCAACATCGTTCAGTGGCCTTGCACGGAGTCGAACCGGAACGACCAGTTCATCAAACGCTGATATTATCCTGTGAACCAAGGACTGTTGGGAGAGGCATGCAGGTTTGCAGACTACCAACACTCCACTACAACTGTTCTAGCCTGTCAGCTATCTCAATCCGAATTGAGGAAAACTCAGGATTGAGATGGCTCGATAGGTTTTTGGGATGATGGCAATGCAATGTGCCATGGTTTTAAAAAAATATTGATCGGGCAGCGGAGACCGCAGCCTTCGACTGCCCCCAGATCCGTGCATACTTGCCATTCACGACTCCTCACTTTATACAGACCCATTGAGCCGCTTCAAACCAGTGCTCGAACTTTTGGTCACCCGTATAACTTACCTTTAACCTCGACAATCTTCTTATTACTGGTGAGCCCTGGGCACTACCATGGTATTGCCCAGCACTTCCAATTAATAGCGGCCTTAGCAGCCGCTTTAGTTGATACGCCCCTGTTGATCAGTTTCCGGGAGAGATCCGCCTTCGGTGTTTTTTGAAGAGCCAGAACGCAAAGCCGCATGACTACTAGGATTGCACTTATAACTTGAATCCAAGAATCGAAATATTTCGATCTTTGCTTAGTATAGAGTGTATATGTTTTAATGAGGCGATCTTCTTGTAATAACCCGCATTAACCCTAGGAGCCGCCACTTAACATGCCCTTTAACATCAGGATCATGGGCCTTGTTCTGGCTTTACTCATCACTGCCGCCGTTTTTTGGGCGTCCAAAAGCCAATCTTTGCAGGCACCCGATGTCTCATTGTTGACCATAACCGGCCAAACCCTTCGGTTAAGCTCGTTTAAAGGTAAACCTGTCATCGTTACGTTTTGGGCGACCGACTGCGCTGCTTGCGTCAAAGAAATTCCGGATCTGATTGACCTTTATCACGATTACCACGATAAGGGGTTTGAAATCATCGCTATTGCGATGTATTACGACCCGCCAAATCATGTGGTTGAAATGTCCAAAGCAAAACAGATACCCTATCATGTCGCGTTGGATTTACGTGCCGAACATGCGCAGGCATTCGGGGAGGTGCGATTGACGCCAACCACTTTCGTAATCGACGCTGACGGAGTGATTGTTCAACAAATCACCGGCGCATTTAAACCCGCCGAATTATCCCGGCTGATTGAAACCTTATTAAAAGGATAAGCTTATGCTTTGGCTAAAAGCGTTACATTTAATTTTTATGGTGACCTGGTTTGCAGGGCTGTTTTATCTGCCACGCTTGTATGTTTATCACGCCATGAGTTCCGATGAAATCAGCAATGAACGCTTTAAAGTCATGGAGCGGAAATTGTTTTTCGGCATCATGACACCGGGCATGATTGTCACTTTTATATTCGGCATCTGGATGCTGGTTGATTATGCATGGGTGATGTATTCCCAAAGCGGTTGGCTGCACGTCAAGCTGACGATGCTTGCGCTAATGGTGGTTTATCATGTTTATTGCGGCAAATGGCTGCTGGATTTTAAACATGACCGCAATACGCATTCCCATGTTTATTACCGCTGGATGAACGAAGTGCCTGTGCTGTTTCTGATCGGCATTATCATTTTGGCTGTCGTCAAGCCGTTCTGAGCTTCTGATGACCGGCGACAGACCTTCTGTTCTTTGCTTTTCAGGCCATGATCCCAGCGGCGGTGCCGGCATTCAGGCCGACATTGAAACGCTGATCAGTTTTAGCTGTCATGCCGCCAGTGTCATAACGGCACTCACCGAGCAAGACAGCCGGAATGTTAAAAAAATTATTCCGCAAAGACCTGAAGACATTATCAGTCAGGCCAGGAGCGTCCTCGCCGATTTTCCGGTTAAAGCGTTTAAAATCGGCTTGATAGGACATCATGAAACAGCTGAAGCCATTTGCAGCATTTTACAGGATTACCCCCAGATACCTGTTATTCTGGATCCGGTTTTAGCAGCAGGCGGCGGAACGGAACTGGCTACTGAACAACTGTTAAGCACACTCAAAACCCGGCTGTTACCGCTAACCCATGTCTTAACGCCCAACAGCATTGAAGCACGGCGGCTAACCGACTCAGAAGATTTGACCGATGCCGCCATGAAACTGATGAAAATGGGTTGTAAAGCCGTTTTGATTACCGGCACTCACGAAGACACCGAGGCGGTATCCAATCAGCTGTATCAAGACGGCAAGATGATAAAAACATTGGCCTGCACCAGGCTGCCTTACAGCTATCACGGTTCGGGCTGCACATTCGCAGCCGCTATAGCCGGTTTGATAGCGCAGGGCTTGAAGCTTCCGGATGCCGTATCGCGGGCTCAAGACTATACCTGGAACGCGCTGCAAAACGCTTACCGTCCAGGCCAGGGCCAACACAACCCCGCCAGATTATTTTGGACAACTACTTCCTTATGAAACTGCCGTCTAAAGGGCTTTATGCCATTACACAAACTGAAAATAAAAGCGCGGAAACCGTTATTCAGCAAGTTGCGGCCGCCATTCGAGGCGGAGCCGTTATCGTTCAATACCGGGATAAACAGCCTGCCGATGCCATGGCGCTGGGTCATGCCTTACTGGCTTTATGCAGAAGCCATAAAGTCCCGCTGATTATCAACGACAGTATTGACTTGGCAGCTCAGCTACATGCAGACGGCGTCCATTTGGGCAGAGAGGATGGACTGATTGCCAAAGCCCGTGAACGGCTGGGTGACACAGCGATTATCGGGGTCTCTTGTTACAACGATCTGGAACGCGCTAAAGCCGCTGAACAAGAGGGTGCAGACTATGTCGCATTTGGGCGGTTTTTCCCATCCAATTCGAAACCTTTGGCCGCACCGGCGGAATTGGACACGCTTCGCCTAGCCAAACAACAACTGACCATTCCCATCGTTGCAATTGGCGGCATTCTGCCCGAAAACGGACATCAGCTAGTGCAAGCCGGTGCTGATTTTCTGGCCGTTATTGGCGGACTGTTTGACCATGAGCCGGAACAAGCCGCACGGACCTATCAGGCCTTGTTTGAATCAGTGTAATTTTTAGTGCGGGTTGGATTGAATGTTTTCGCAACCCAACAATTAATGACATCGCATTGAAATGTTGGGCTGGCTACCGCCAACCATAACCTTTAGGGTGCATCACCTTTGAACGTATTAACGACTATTTTGTTGCTGTTTTTATCAGCTTGCGCACCATTAAACGAAGCAACGCTAGAGCCAACGCAACAAGGCAAACTACTGTCATTCGATCGCAACAAAGGCAATTGCCTCGCCTGTCACGCCATTGAAGACGGAGAATCGCCCGGCAACATAGGTCCGGCATTGACTAAACTGCCAAACCGATTTAAAAACAAACAACAACTCAGGGAACAAATCCGGGATGCCACCGTTTTTAACCCTGAAACCAGTATGCCGCCATTCGGTCGAAACCGGATTTTAACGGACGCGGAAATCGACGCCATTGTTGAATACCTTTGGACCCTAAATTAAGCTGTTCTATGCGCAAGACAGGCCATTTATCGACTCTTTGAGCACACCAAAATCCCATTAGTTTAAATTACACTCAACCATCATGACTCAAACACCGACACCCAAAAAACCCCTGCTCATTGCACTCTTGGCAACCGCTGTTTTAGCAACTGCAGGACTATCCTATTATTTTTCCAGCTCTCAAGAAGCAGGGACGGCGCCGGAAAAAATGCCGGTGGATACCACGAAAAAATCAGTCGTAAAGCCTGATGTGGCAATGGCTTTAAACGATTTATTTGGTGTTTCCAGCCCTGGCGGCTCGATCAAAACAGCACCCGACGCATTAACCGGCCTCTGGTTCGAACAAAGTTTTTCAATGGATAACCGGCAATACCATGTCGTATTTACCAAAACCCAGACAGTAGATCCTGAAAAAAATGCCCCGTTCGACAGCCATGTTCAAGGGGTTATTGTTGGTGCTGCAACCTATGTGTTGAAAGATGAGGCATGGCAGTTGGTTGGCAAACAAAAGGAAATCGGCGAGATCGGCTCATGGGGCGATGCGCCGGAGGTAAAAAATGCAGCAATTTTGACGTTATCGCCCTCACAAATCGCCTTTATGATCGACTTTGGTTACGGTATGGGCGGCTTTTTTGAGGAAGGAAAAGTGCTATTTGGTTTTAGCAATGACACTTGGCAGGATCTCGGTTTTATCCAAACCGGTTCAAATAACTCCGGCTCTTGCGACGATACCGAACAAGAAGCAGAACCCGATTCGCCGCTCATGGGTCCTTGCTGGGGCTATACCGGCACGATCACTGCGTTACCGGAAACTCACAACAACTTTCCTGATTTGTCAATCGTTAAACAGGGCACGGAAATAACCGAAGAGCAAAAGCTACCTGTTCCCGCTAAAAATTCGACCTACATTTTTGACGGCCAGAAGTATGCTGATGCAACAGGCGAAGACTAAAACAGGTGTCAAGCTGATCAGTTCAAAGTAAAAATTCCGATGCAGGTTAGTTGGCAACACGCATAATGGTTACTCGATACCTTTTTTTACACAAAAAAATGCGGCTGTGAAAAGCCGCATTTGGAGAAGGATATATGGTTCCAGCACTCCTACTGGAACTGATTTGAAGTTTATCGCCAAGTTACTATTTTCAAATGCGGCTAATTGTCGCAGCTTGTCGATTAACCGGCTTTTGCCAAATGAATCTGACTGAAACCGACTTCAGGTAGCTTAGCAACAAGACCATCGGCTAGAATAGCGGTCATCCAAGACGACAGGATTGTCATTACGGCTATCCATTTCACTGATAACAGGTTTGTCCATGCCCGGTAATCGCAGAAAATTTTTGAAACAGGCTTGCATCATCAGCATTTCCTCGCTGTCCGGAACCGTTGGCCTGCTAAATTCACATGACGCCTTCGCTGAATGGCTGGATGATCATTTTGCACCGGGTAAAATCGATAATACGATTGAACGCCTCTATTCCGGCGCCAAGTTGGTTGAATCCGATAAAATCGAGCTAAAAGTACCCCGTATCGCAGAAAATGGTGCTGTCGTTCCCGTTTCAGTAAGCAGCAGCTTGGAAAATGTTCAAAGCATCACGCTGCTGGCCGATAAAAATCCGGTCCCTTTGGTTGCCACGTTCATACTGACACCTGACATGACGCCCTTTGTTTCGGCCCGAATCAAAATGGCTGAAACCAGTCACGTCATTGCGATAGTCAAAACCGGCGATACGCTTTATATGGCGCAACAGCAAGTCAAGGTCACCATTGGCGGCTGCGGAGGTTAACCATGTCCAGTATCAAAATTCGCAGTAAACGCAAAGACGGCAAAACCGAAATCAGAACCCTGATTGCTCACCCGATGGAACATGGCAGAAACCGCGATCCGGTCACCAAGGAATTGATTCCGGCTCATTTCATTAAAACCCTGATCGTTCGCCATAATGATAAAACGGTGGTTACAAGTCACATGGCAGGGAGTATTTCAAAAGATCCTTATTTTGCATTCATACTTAATAACGGTGCCGCTGGCGATAAAATAGAGATCAATTGGGTGGACAATTTGGGACAAACGGACAGCGAGACTCATATTCTCAAATAGTCACCTGATTATAAAGATGTTTCAGCTAACTATTCGGACGCGTCATTCCGGCAGGGATTGCCGGAGCCGTCAGACCGCGTTAGCGAATCCAGATCACATGGATAGCTCGCAGCTTACCAATCAGGAATAGTCATGACCTTCACGTTCAAAATCATGGGCGTCGTTTTCCTGTTGATCATTCAGGCTGTTGCTGTTCAGGCTGACCCGGAACAGGATAGACGCGCATTTATTGACCATTACCAAACAATTTATCCCGATTTACCGCTTGAAGCCTATGCCGACGGCGTTTATGCCATCGATCAGGATGCACGCGAATCCTGGGAAGCGATTGAAGCATTTCCGCCTTACGAACTGGCGATAGAAAAAGGCAAAATCGCATTCGATCAACCGTTTAGGAATGGCAAAGCGTATGCCGATTGTTTTCCCCATCAAGGTCAAGCCATTGCGCAGTTATACCCGCAGTGGAATCCGACAAAAGGAAAAGTGATTACCTTAGCGCTGGCTCTCAACGAATGCCGCGAGGCTAACGATGAAGCCCCCCTGCCTTATAGCGACGACCGTATTGCCGAGTTACTGGCGTATATGGCGCAGAGCAGTCGCGGCAAACCCACTTCGATTGTCGTCCCTGAACAGGATCCCCGTGCCCTGGCCGCTTTCGAAGAAGGCAAGCGCTATTATTACCAGCGGCGCGGCCAGCTTAATTTCGCATGTGCCACTTGCCATGTTCAAAATGTGGGTAAGCAGTTGCGCTCGGAAATACTCAGCCCTTCTTTGGGGCACACCACCCACTGGCCGGTTTACCGTCTGAAATGGGGTGAAACCGGCAGTCTGCATCGGCGGTTTGCCGAATGTCACGAACAAATCAGGGCACCCAAACCAGCAGAACAAAGCACAGAATTACGTCACCTTGAATATTTTTTAAGTTTTATGAGCAACGGCATTCCCGTAAATGGCCCCAGCACACGAAAATGATCGAATCACAACCCAGCTGTACCGATATATTTGAATCCGGACTGATGCCTTGTAGCGATGCGCTCCAGCGAATTAAGGCGCGCTTGCCCTACATTTCCGGCTATGAGCGCATTCCCCTTCAAAATGCCTGCGGACGAACACTGCACGAACCGGTCATCTCCCCTATCAATGTGCCTCCTCATATCAATTCGGCTGTCGACGGTTATGCGTTTTATGCCGAGGACATTCCAAACAGCGATACTGCTGAATTAAACGTTATCGGCCAGGCATTGGCCGGTAAACCTTTTAGGGGCAGCATTCAAAAAGGCGCGTGTGTGCGTATCATGACCGGGGCTGAACTACCCGCAGGCCTGGATGTTGTGGCGATGCAGGAACATGTGCGGGTTTACGAAAACCGCATTGAAATAGATAACCGCCATAAACGCGGGCAAAATATTCGTCTGGCCGGGGAAGATTTAAAATGCGGCGAAACCGTTCTACAACCGGGCAAATGGTTGACCCCGGCGGACATTGGTTTGATGGCCTCCTTGGGCATTACGGAAATCAATGTCAATCGCAAACTCAAAGTTGCGATTGCTTCTACCGGTGACGAGCTTTGTGAACCGGGCGACCTGACTTCACCGGGGGGGATTTATGACAGCAATCGCTACAGTCTGATTGCCGCCTTGACCAGGCCGGATATTGAAATCATCAATTTGGGTATCATTTCTGATAATGCTGAAAAATTATTGGACTGCTTCAATCAGGCCGGCCGTTTCGCCGATATGATTCTGTCTACAGGCGGTGTTTCAGTGGGTGAAGCCGACTTTACCAAATCGGTATTACAACATTCAGGGCAGGTCGAATTCTGGAAAGTCGCGATAAAACCGGGCCGGCCGCTGGCATTTGGCCAAATTGACAAAGCGGCCTTTTTTGGTTTACCGGGCAATCCGGTGGCTGTTCTGGTCACCTTTTATTACTTTGTCTTGCCGGCCATAGAACAGATGCTGGGCATTAGCGGCAAGCCTGTAGCGCCAACATTGAAGGCCAGAGTAAGCGAAAATCTCCGTAAAAAACCAGGCCGGACAGAAATTCAGCGAGGCATTTTAAGCCGGGATGAAAAGGGTGACTGGCGTGTAGACACCACCGGCAAGCAGGGATCAGGCATTTTACGGTCTATGAGTTTGGCCAATGCGTTTATTGTGCTCGATCACGATACCGGTAATGTTAAAACCGGAGAATGGGTTACCGTTCAACCCTTTGCCGGCTTTTTATAATCAGCATAAAAAAGGATTGAGAAAGGAGTTACGTTTTAAATGATGCGGTTGATAACGGGTTTATGACTGATTCGAAGGAACTCAGGGCTCACCGTTTTTGACAAAATCCGGATCGGTAAAGATCACTTCGCTTTTTTCCATCAGCATTTTGATATGGTTTTCGGCTCTTTCTTTTGCCAAGTCATCATAAATGATTTGTCTGACGGCATCATAAGAAGGCGGGTCCTGAATTCTGGACGATTCACGGTAAAATATTTGCCAACCCGCCAGTGTATTTACCGGGTTTTGAGTAAAAGTCCCGTCATTAAGATTCATTACAGCCTGAGCCATCGGTAATTCCATATCCACCAAGCTCAACCAGGATAAATCACCCCCCTGTTTGGCGTCAGGGGCAATAGAACTCAATTTGGCCAAATCGATAAATCCTGCCCCCATCTGCAAACTTGCAATCAGCTTTTTGGCATCCGCTTCGGAATTGACAAGAATACGACGCAGTTTGTATTGCCGTCTATTTTCACCGGTATATCGTTTGGAATAGTCCATCTCAATGTCTTGCTCGGTCAGAGGATGAGCCGATAAATAATGAGCGAGCGCCAAATCAGCCAGCAGTTGTTTCTCCCTGACCAACCTCCTCGCAGTATACTCTGGCTCCTTTTGTAGCCCTATGTCCATCGCTTCCTGAGCAAGAATATCCATACGTATCAAAGCATCCACGGCCTCCTGGTTAGTAATTTTTCCTACTTTATTTTGCAGGGACAACTCTTGTTTTAACGCGGTCAACTCCGATTTCTTCAGGGTTCTGCCATTGATACGAACAAGCGATTCCTTATCCGGACTAAGCAGGGATTTATAGTCTCTGGCCGGATTCCAATCTTCCTGGCACCCGGTTAGGAACAAGAGACAAATGAGTGTTAATGTTTTATTTACTTTCATCCGCCATATTATGAATCAGTCCGGGCGCAACTAAAAGTGGGGCATTCAATTAACTTAAAAAGAACTGCCGAAATGAACCATATTCGGTCGCGGGCATGGCCCGGCTCCTTCGCAAGTAGGTCTATCGATTCATTGTGATGGCCTTAGCGGCATGAGGGGTCAATCCATTTTGATTAGCAGTGAAAGAGGCGAAATCAGGAATAACTCATGTCAACTGTCAAACCTGGCTTCTTTTTCTCATTGCCTTCCATGGTGCATGCGCATACCATATGCGCATTATATATACGGATTAACAGCCATGAACCCCGCATACAATACCCAAGCCCCTAAAAAGGCGACGAATGTCAGCATAAACAGTGACTTACTCGAAAAAGCGCGAGCGCTAAACATCAACCTGTCCTCGACGCTGGAGCAGGCATTAGCCGAGCAATTACGAACCGAACAGCGCGCACAATGGCTACGAGAGAACGCGGACGCCATTAAAGCTTACAATGAATTTGTTGAATCCAACGGCACATTCAGTGACAGCGTGAGAAAGTTCTAATGGGGCAGTTTTTTGCTTATAAGAATGCCAACCCAAAAACACGTAGCCACTATCCCTTCTTACTGGATATCCAAAGCGACTTACTGAGCGAATTGAAAACGACTGTTGTCATACCACTCTCTCCCGCCAAAATCTCCGCCCCGATGACCCTGTCGAGACTAAATCCGACTTTCTTTCTCGGTGCCGAGACGTTCACTGCAATCACGCAAGACATTGCCGGAATTGATCGCAGCCAACTCGGTGCAAAGGCTTATGACCTTACAGCGTATCGCTCTGAAATTATTTCTGCGGTCGATTTTGTTCTATCTGGCATATAACGACCGCCTTCACCATTGACAAAACCGCAGCGAAGCGGATGTTTTGGCCAGGTGCACGGCTTGGAATGAAACCATGGTGAATACCTATTTGGGCCGTGACTTTAGGATTGCTCAAGTGGGTAAATAGTTGGTGCGAGCTAAGTAAGGGTGGGCCGCGCAGTGAAACTTGCGGAAAAGGAAAGGGACAATGTCAAATGTAAGGCATGACCCTTCTCTGATGTTTATATTACTATGACCTACATAATTTCTTGTTAGTGCTAAACCCATTTAAAATTAACGACATGAGATATTTTTTTACCATGCCTTGCTTTAATTTGCTTGAATTTTTTTGACATATAGATATTTCTCCATTCTTCTGTTGTACCTGGAATATCTTCAAATGGCACATTCATACCGCCTGGTGTTATATCAATAAAAAGGAGGATTCCCCTGAATGAGAATTTCCCTCCATAAATATATTTGTTGTCTTTTATTATTGGAGCGAATTGCACAGTATCACACGAATTAATAACACCACCTTCTTTATACGCTACGTACATACCGTTATTATCTCTGAATGATTCAATCCCAAATATTACCTTTACCAGATGCTCGCTTGGTCTGCCTGTTTCATTGCTTTCATATCCAATAAAATATTCACTATTGTATGTGAAATTAAGTAGTGTTTTTAAAAGCCACTTTTCTAAGGAAGTAGCATTGATGGAAAAAGTAATTTTTTTGAATTTCTTATCAGGTACTTTTGCTCTTTCGTTATACAGTTTTGTCTGTTGTCTTAAAACATTAAAGGCATGACCAGCAGCCGCATCTAAATGTGCCAGTTCAGAGTTATGTTTTCTGCAAAGGCATTTCTTCGTGATACCTTCTATACCTATGCGCTTTGATTCTTCTTTACACCAAGCAAAGCCCTTAACATCAATTTCAGTGCCAGTAAATAGGCTTTTTGAAACTATATGCTCCCGACTTATCCCACCATCACAGTTCCCAAGAATATTGGCCCAGCATTTTTCCATGATATAGCTCTAACGAGTAATTAATTGGTTTCCGGATTTCTACGGTGTAACTTGCGTTGCCACAATAAACTTTTTAACAACAAGTATTTTTCCGTTCTGACTATCATCCTGACAGTTCATATGGTGTTTTGGAGCACTTCATTTTAACCATTACCAGATCCCTCTGTCGGAAGTTCGAAGCGCGGCTCATTCAATATAATATGCCGTATCAGCAACGCTTCGGTTTTCATCATAGGTTTTATCTCAAACTTTTACTTTCAAATATCCCATTTACGACTACCTGACATTTTTACCTGTTTATCAGTGGCATTAAGATCTTCATCCGGCTTTATCAACTCAGCAACCAGCTCAAAATCCATCGCAATCCGCTTAGCGGCCTGCCTGGCTTCTGCCTTGGAATTGAAAGGTCCGGCAACAACAGGGTAACCCTGTTCAGAATAGACCGCACTTGAAGGAATGGGAGGGCCTTGATGATTGAGCATTGATGCCAAGCGGCGCGCATGCTCAGGATCATTAAACCAGGCAACCAGCAAACGCCAAGCTCCGGGACTTGATGGTTCCTGTACCGGCTTGACACTGAAGGCAGCGACCCGTTTTGCTTTGATTGAATCAGAAAAACCTTTATCCGGTTGCGCTTCCGCCAAAATGGCTACCGGCACACCGTCCAGACGTTGCAAAGCTTTGTCCACTTTATCCCAGTTGATGGCGCGTCCGGATTGAGATTCTATCCCTTGCAAACGTGTCATTAATGCTTTTAACAGCTTCTTAGTAGCCGACTGACTCTTATGTACCGGTTGATAGGCTTGTAAAAATAAGTCATTGTTATCCCAAGCCGTTAAAAACGGTTGGTCTACCACGCGCACCGGCGTCCCAACCGATGTTTGGTTGAACAATTGCTCAACATCTTCGGGATACAACCTGACACAACCATGGCTGACCTCCATGCCGACACCATAGGGTTTATTCGTGCCATGGATCAAATAGCCATCAAAACCCAGCCTCAGTGCATATAAACCTAATGGATTATTTTCACCTGCGGGGACCACTTTAGGTAATTTGTCGCCTTTTTTAGCATGTTCTTTTAAAACCGACTCCGGCACTGTCCAACTTGGCCGGGCTTTTTTTGATACTATTTTAGTTTTCCCTGTCGGAGTTTCCCATCCTTCACGGCCTATACCCACTGGATAGGTCAACACTTTGGCTGCGGCTTTACCCGGAAAATAAAACAGCCGTTTTGCGGCAATATTGAGAACCACCCCCTGTTTCGGTGCATCCGGCAAAATAAAGCGCAAAGGCAAATTTACCGTTGCAGCCGGTTTAGGAATCCAAGGGTCAAGATCAGGGTTGGCCCGGGTTATTTCATCAAAACCCAAACCGAATTCACGCGCGATGATGGGTAAACTCTCATCAGGTAACACCTCCGATTGAGCCAACAGCCCAATCATTGCCTGCTCCCCGGCGATAGTAAACTCATGCCGAGGTATGAATTGCCATTCCTCTTCTTCTTCAGGAAGAGGCGCAATAGTCTGACAACCGCTTAGCGCAATGCTGCAGAAAATCAAAAATAAGGGTACCGGTCTAGCCGATATGAACTGTTTAAATTGATTGATATGCATACCGTTTTTGCCTAAAACAATTTCTCAATCCGTATTATTGCAGTCTTATGTTGTTGAAATCTTAATAAGGCTCTAATCAGGATGCTCGTTGTTTGAACAATCGAGAAAACACCAAAAATTTTTCCGGTTTTTATAAGCCTATTCAGGCTTATTAGAAAACCCTGTTTATAAACAGCTGCCGTCATTCCGGCAGGGTTGAAGCCTCTGCCTAAATTTTAGAGCGATATTCCATGGACGAATGACGCCTTGTTTAAGGCTATGTTCGCGTTAATAGTAGGCGTCGCCCCGGCAGGGATTGCCGGGGTCCAGAAGCCATGGATGACGTAGGGCTTTCACATCCTTACGACCTATCTTATATTTCAATCACGCACAGCTGTTTATTAGATTTATGTGAGCATTGAATTAGACAAAAAAGTCACACGAACTTGACACATTCGATTTCTGCTGATAAGAAGGGCGTCAAAATTAGAATAATAACAATAATCTACAAAGGGGAAAGACAATGGAAACAGGGGCCGATTTTGATACACATCAGGTATTGCTGAATAAACTTAGCAAACTTGAAGAGCAAATTAACTCATTGACCGATGAGCTCCAAAACAAACAATTGAGCAACTTCGAACTACAAAGAAAAATTGAGGATCAATATCAGCAAATCGCCGAGCTTGAAGCTCAACTCAATTCCAGCCTATCCCCACTTTTTCTTAGATCTTACCGTCAAATAAATGGTCAGTTGGCACTCATTCCTAAACATATCGACTGGCAAAAAATGAGCGAAATCCTGGTACCGGTTGAAAGGTTACTGACCGCTGCCAAATTACAGCTAATCCACCTTAAAGAAGCATTCAATTCATCCGTAATGATGCCGATGATTTATGAATTGAAGCGTTTTCTGTTTAGCGTAAGCCGGTATTTTGATGAAATAAAACGCTATGTGCCAGATTGGATCAGAGATCCTCTGGAAAAAATGGTGGACAAGTACGCTGAACAAGCGAAAACGGCTTATGATAAATCGATTCAGTTTATAGAGACTCGACTGATGAGACCTCTGATGGAATTGATAGACATTGCCCTTTTTCATTGCCAGGAATTTTATGTGCTGGCTAAAGAAACGGCCATCGAAACTCAAAAAAATCTGATTGAAAAAACCCGGGCGTTGACCCGTGACCGCGATGATAGCTCTAAAGACGGCGGCACTATTTCCAGGCAACCGCTTACCCATTTACATGCCTGATTCGACTGCCGGTTAATCATAACGCGGCTTTCAGAATACCGGTCAAGCCATTTGTAACCGGCATTGGATCCACAAAAAATCAAAGGTAATGCACCGTGTAGGTTGTGGTTGGTGGTTGGCGGATAGCCAACCCAACCTTTTTAAGGCCGTGGCGTTAATTGTTGGGTTGCGCTTAGCAGGCAACCCAACCTGCGTGCTTAGCGGACTAGGCGCTTACTTTTTAATGCTTTTGTAACCTTCTTCGGTTTCGCGCATGATTTTTTGTCCTTCTTCAATCAAACGACGACCTTCCTCCATTTTCGCCTGTGCCTCTGCCTGGATTTGCTCACCTTGATCAACCATTTGCTTGCCTTGTTGCCACCGGCTGCCCAATTGAGCTATGCCCTGACTTTCCCGCAACATCAAATCGCCTGACACAAGCTGTCCATTGACAGGTGGCGGCTGATCGGACGCGCAGCCGGTCATCAACAAGGCCAAGCCCAGAATATGTTTAGGTTGTAAAAATTGAACCTGATTGAACATGCTTACTTCCTCTTACTAAAAATTTCTTTAAAAATACGAACATTAGTTTATTCATTGCTGATTCTAAAGAAAACCACTTGAATGAAATCTTAACGGCTTGAGTGAGGGATTCGTTTTTGCTCAGATCATAGCAGCAGTGCTGAATCAGCACCGGAAAAACGTTTCAAGGCCGCTAAAACTGAGCTTACAGACAATTCATTTTCGGTGTTAACCGTTAGCGTATGTGCCTTTTCTTCTTCAGTCAAAGGCTCAAATGACTGCATCTGCAGATGCATTACCTCAGCTGTTGCCTCGGAAGGATCGTTATTAAGGCGTCCACGATGCTCAATTCTTTGACTCATCATGGGCTCTGAAGCTTCACACTGTAAAATCAGAAAATCCGCATTCATAGCGAGGGCTAATTGATAAAAAAGCGTGCGTTGCTGTATTTTAAGAAAGGTGGCATCAACCATTAACGGAAAGCCTTCTGCAAGCACGTCTTCTGCAATTGTAAGAAGACGCCGATAAACCTGATCTCTGGATTGGTCAGAATAAAGTCCCTTATCGGGGAGATGTTGACGGGTTGGATCAGAAAAAGTCTGTAATCGTTTTCGCTCACTATCGGATCTCACCCACAATGAACCCAGCTGCTCAGCTAAGGCTTTGCAAAGTGTTGACTTGCCGCTCCCTGAAAAACCGCAGGTGATTATTAATACGGGCCGCTTTTTATGACTGAACTGTCCAGCGAGCTTTAAATAACTATGAAACGCAGCCAATGCCTTCTCTTTTTCCTGCACTGACGAAGCCTGTTGCCGTTTGAACAAGGCCACCTTTGCCAGCACCATGGCCCGGTAGACCAGATAATAACGCAAGAGTCTGATGCCTTGATAATCGCCGGTCAGCTGTAAATAGTGATTTACCAGTCTGATGCCCTGCCCCATCAATCCAGAATTAGCGAGGTCCATGACAATGAAAGCCAGCTCGCTGATAACGTCGATCCAACGCAGTAACGGGTTAAATTCAAGGCAATCAAAGACAATCAGCTGTCCTTTGTGCAAGGTCATGTTGCCTAAATGCCAATCACCGTGGCATTCACGAACAAACCCTTGAGCTTTGCGTGCTTCGAACCAACTGCGTTTAACGACCAATTCATTTTCAGACCAGACAGCCAGCTCTTCCAGATCAGTCAAATCAGACCCGGAACCTAGCAATAAGCGGACTTGCTGAAAGTTCTCATCGCTGCGATAAGCTATCTCTTCGATTTCGCCGTAAGGTGAGGCACTTTCTGCAATCGCAGCGGCCAGATGAAAACGCCCCATTTGCAAGGCCATTTCATCGACTTCCTCATGACTTAAACACCCGTTTTCAACCCGTTGGGTCAATACATCGCCGCCGTTAAACTGAAGCATCTTGACAGCATATTCGATAGGCTCTCCGTCACCTTCCATTTCAGGCTTTTCGGAAGATCCTGTTATGGCAACTACGCCAAGATACACCTGGGGCGACAGGCGCTGATTGAGACGAAGCTCTTCCTGGCAATAAAAAGCCCGTTTCTCGAGACTTGAAAAATCCAGGAATCCAAAATTGACCGGTTTCTTGATTTTGTAAGCAAAAGCGCCGGTCAGAAAAACCCACGAAATATGGGTTTCTATCAGTTTTACCGAATCCACTTTGTGCCGATACGCTTGTGCTTGGGTCAAGCCATCGATCATCAGCATTAATGACGCATCAAACTCGGGCAAAGTCATAACGGCTTCATTCAACTGACCGGCTTTTATTTTTGCGTTTCACGCCTGATCAGTAAAACACTCTGAACGAACGTTGAATCTGCTCAAACTCATACAGGTAAGGCTGAGCCACATCACGGTTATTGGCAATGACCAGTAAATCATGCGAAAACACCGACGTGTTATACCAATTGAAACTGCCTTCCAGTACGATGGCATCGTCAATAATGCAGTATTTGGAATGAATCGGCGAGTAAGGAACAGCCAGATCATCCTGTCCGTAAACCAGACCCACGGCAATCCCGACCGACTTTAGACGCTGCACGGCAGGTAATAAAGGACGGTTCAATTCCTCGGCCATTGACCTTTCCACACCCACTCGCCCCTGCCTGGCCAGGTGTCCATTGAACAAAACATGCACATAAACGCCACGGTCATAAGCATGAATCAGCGCATCAACCACACTGTCGCCATGATCGCCCAACAGATCACCCATCAAAAACAGGCTGAGCTTGATGGAGTGTCTGGCGCGATGAATTTCGGCAAGGATAGCGTGGTGCGGCCGGTAATTTTTGCCGTTCAGCATCGTATGTCTGCCGAATGTATACAGCAAATTGAAATGGCTCAACGGATCAATCCCGTACCGCTGTATCACGCCGCCGCGCTGGCTTTGGAAAATATTATCCAGCAAGCGGCATACGCCCCTGGAATGGAACGTCATGCCCGATTCCCAATTAGCCCACCAGCGATCAAAGGTGATATTGAACGAACCCAGTATCGCGTCTTCATCATTAAAAATAACGAATTTGGTGTGCATATCCGGCTCCACTTCGATCAAGTGGTGCTTGGGTGTACAGAAAACGCCAACCAGCTCGATGCGCGAGCGCTTTAATCGCGCATAATTATCGCTGTGAGTTAAGGTCATTTTGCGCCAGTCAACGATCACCTGCACCCATACCCCTTGCTCACGGGCATGGATCAAATGATTGATGAAATCGTAATCATCAATACAGTCAACGCTCACCTTGATCGTGCAAAAACGATCCGGTTGATTACGCTTGGCCTGTATGACTTTATCGATATGATCGTGAATAAAGCGCTTGGGATGATAGGGGTGGTAAAGCTGCCCTTTCGTAAATTTAGGCGTGAGATTGAGGGATTCGAAATGGTGGTTGTACCAATCGACATCCGTTTGTAACTCCGCGGCATTCAGTTCGTAGGTGCGAAAATGATTCGGGGTAGCCCATTCGTCGGAGAGCGCACGGTATTGTGGTTGATCATTCCGTAACTGTTGCCAGTCCATGAAAATATATTCATTTTGCGAGGCGATGGAATGCTCATCGACATGCACGACAAACGAGAATTTGACGCAGCTGATATAGCCGAAATGTGAAGAAAATGGCAGAACGACAAAATCCCGGGTCGCACGTCTATGAAAATTCCATTGAATATCATAGGGGTCCGTATCGACAATATAGGTCTCGCAGACATTATCTCGCTCACGGTAGACTTTGATGATGACTTTAATATTGGCTTGAACACCGTGGTACACATCAAAATCAATTTTTCCCCAACGAACGAAAAACTCGTCTTTAAAGTCATTGACGCGTGAGAAATACCCACCCAAATTGCCGTGAACAGGAATGGCGAAATGTTCGGCCAATTGCATATTTACCTCTTGAAATAACTGATCGATGGTTAATCGAAAGCGGGCTGTAGACCCTTGAACTAAAAAAATAATCTTGCTTAAACTTTTTACTTGGGTTCGAATGTCATGTAATAACCGCAATGATCCGAGACAAAGCCATAGTCCTTATCAGTAAATACGGTCCTTCCCGAGGTCACCTTAAGTTCGCTGGCTTTGTGCATGAAGATATAGTCTATACGGTAATCATCCGCCATGTAATCATGCCAATAGGGGTCATTGACCCTGAATACTTTTTCGAACACCCCATGCGCTGTGGCTTCCAGGTATTGATCTTCATACGCATTTGAGTTTACGACAAGATCGTAACCACTGGACCCGGCCACAATATTAAAATCCCCACATAACAAAGTCGCTTTGATACGGGCATTGTGATTGTGCTGAGCCCAGTCATTCAATCGATTGAACTGAGCTTCAAAACCATCCTCCAGCCAGCTCAAATGGGCCGAATAGACGTTCACCAAGCCGATCAAGGGAATATTGAACTGGCCCATGACCACTTTTCTGGAATGAATACTGTAAGCATCATGACTGTCCGAAACATAACGGGCATCCTGCTTGATAAACGGAAAACGGCTTAAAATAGCAACCCCTTCCCGGTATTTATCAAAGCCCAAATGCGCCCAGTCAGTATAAATATGAAACGGTTCGGGAAGCCGTTCATTAATAATTTTCGCCGAGTTGTTCTCCCAATCGCCCATGCCGTCATTCCAGGGTTCCGCCACTTCCTGTAGGCAGACGATATCGGCTTTGACGTCATCAATCGCCCTCGCAATTTGTGACAACTTGTAATCCTGATTATCTTCCTGGTAGCAATGCAAATTCAGAATCAGAATTTTTAACGGGTCATGGCTGAGAACATAATTGCGGCCGTGATTATTATCCCAAATAATCTGGTGCTCGGTTTCGAAGCTGACCGCATATTCAAGCCGAAAACATTGCCCTGCCCTGATCCAGCCTTTCCAGATCGCAATGTCGTATTGATTTGGGTTTCGGGCATTGCTTTGCGTCGTTTTATCCCAAAACATCGATTTAAAATGACACGCGGTTTTCTGGGAATGCTTCCATCGGTCCGTAGACCAGTGAATATAGACTTGACCCTGACCCAAAGACTGCCTGACTGCTACCGTCACCGGAATAAATTTCTGCCCTTCCTGAAAACCGCTGGCAAACTCAATATTTAAAACCGGCGCATCCGTCAGTAATTGAACACCGGAATCGGCCTGACTCGAGTAATTGAAGCCATGATTATTATCCCAGAATTCATGGCCTGCGACGCGATAGCGCACTGCAAATTCAATATTTCCGGGCAAAGGGCGCTTGATAGTTCTTTTGAAATGAGCCTGAACGTACCAATATTCCTGATTTTCACCAGCCGAACTATGGAACAAAACGGGCAATGTCTGCCATACACCGTCTTCACCGGCCCAAATGATTTCAACGGTTTTATCGTAACCGGCATTCTCAATGGTCATAAAAAACGCCAGCGTTTGCTGCACCGTTTTTTTGCTTCGGCCGAAAACATTACTTACATAAATCAGCTTGATTTTGTCCATTGACTCGTCACTCGTTTTTAAATGCTTAGCTTAAATAAGCGCTGAAGCCATGATACAACAACACAGTAAGAGAAAAACTAAAAAAATGAGCTTAAATAATCAATGCTAAATTTCTATTAGCACCAACAAACGCTAAACTAACAGGCAAGCCAGACCCGCTGGATTATTCATTCCTTATAACAAACGACCGAAAGCTATCGTGACAACCTTATTCCCCCTGCCCCAAAATCATCCGCAACGCTTTGTCCTGCATAACGAAGTGCATGCCCGTGCCTCTCTGACCCTGGACTTACCAATCAGAGCCAGCCATCTCGCCTTGTTATTGACGAGTGATGAAAAACAGCGTGAGCGCGAGCACTTGAGCAAACTTTGCCAGCGCTACGGCAAACCCAGCCCGGATAAAGACGCCGATCACCTCAGTGCAACCTTCGATAACTTTCAAATCCGCTGGGAACAACATGGAGAATTCAGTACCTATACTTTTTATGTACAAAACATACCCAGCGATCCGTTTTCAGAACCCGCGCTTAAACAAGTCCCTGTAGATTGGCTGTCCGGATTACCCGGCCAAATGATGGTTGCCGCTCATGCGGCGATTAAATCGGCACCGGCTCCCGATGAGCGTGAGGAAACTGATTTATCACCGATTGCCGCTCATTTTTCCAATAATCCGGTAGTTGGTTCCAAAGTGACTGGCGGGGCGGCACAGGTTTTCACTGACTTTAAGATTCATGTAGACGGCTTTAGCCGCTTTCTGATTATCAATCACAGCTTAAGAACCGAACAGGCAGGACGCTTATTACACCGTTTGTTTGAGATTGAAGTTTACCGGGTCATGGCCTTACTGGCTTTCCCGATTGCCAGAAAACTGGCTCCGGATTTGAAACAAGCAGACCGTAAACTTTACACCATCACCAATGCAATGGCGCAATCTGACAACAGTAACGACGCCCAACTATTGGATGAGCTAACGGCGCTGGCTGCAGAAATTGAGAATCATATCTCCAGCAATCATTTTCGCTTTGCCGCCGCCGGTGCTTATTATCAGCTAGTCGGGCAGCGCCTTGAAGATTTACGGGAAGTCAGAATACAGGGCATCCAAACCTTGGGTGAATTTATCAAACGGAGGATGGAGCCCGCGATCAACACCTGCCAATCGACTTCCAAACGGTTCAAGTCGCTTTCGGAAAGAGTCGGCAATACCAGCCAACTGCTACGGACCCGCGTTGATATCGTCATCGAACGGCAAAATCAGGGCCTGCTGACTTCAATGGCGTTACGGGCAAAAATGCAATTTCGAATGCAACAAACCGTTGAAGGCATTTCCATCGTCGCCATTACTTATTATGCCGCCGGCCTGATCGGTTCAATCGCCAAAGCCCTGCATGCAGCAGGCTGGCATGTCAGTCCGGAAATAGCGGTGGGGGTATCGATACCGGTTATCATGATAGCCGTTGCTCTGGGTCTTAAACGGATTCATAAAATTATTGAGAGCACGACGGAGGAGTAAAATCCCTTCCTGCCCTTAAATCACCAACCACGCAGATCAAAGTATGAACGACTCGCCGACTAATTCACCGTTACGCTATTTGATTCCAGCTACGTTATTGACCGGGCTTTTAATGCTGGGTTATTGGGTATTGAGCGATTTTTTGCAGGCATTGACCTGGGCGTTTATCTTGGTTTACTCGACTTGGCCGGTTTATCGCCGAGTGCGGACTTTTTTTAAGGGTAACGCAACGGTGAGCGCACTGTTGATGACCAGCTTCACTGCCGCCTTAATATTTGTTGTTGTGTTCTGGATGGCTGCAGTGCTGCAGGAAGAACTGAAAATAGCGTATCAGGCGATAGTCGTCGATTTATTGCAAGACCCTTACGAATTGCCGGAATTCATCCGACATATTCCCTGGATGGGTGATTATCTGCAGGAACGGCTGGACTATGTGGTCAGCGACCGAGCCGGTGTCAAGGCCCAGCTGGCGAATTGGGCCAAGCAATGGCTAGGTTATCTGGGCACGATTTTAGGGGGTATCGGTCATTACATAATGAAACTCGCGGTTGTGACCGTTACCGTCTTTTTTTGTTTTCGCGATGGTGAAAAAGCAGTAGAACAACTTCGCAAAGGCTTGGTCCGTTTTCTGGGCAAGCATCAAAATATTTATCTGCCAGCTATTGCCAATACGACCAGCGCAGTGGTTTACGGACTGGTTCTTACCGCGCTAAGCCAGGGTGTTTTGGCTGGACTGGGTTTTTATTTCGCCGATGTTAACGCCCCTGTATTGTTTGCAGCACTTACCGCACTGCTCGCTATGGTACCTATGGTCGGTGCTGCCTTGATCTGGTTACCTATCGGCATCGCTCTTATCATAATGGATCGATTTTCGGATGGCCTAGGCGTGCTTCTTTGGGGCGGATTGGTCGTCAGTACCGTGGACAATGTCATACGGCCGCTAATCATCAGCGGCGCGGGAAAGGTGCCTTTTTTAGTCGTCTTCTTCGGCGTGTTGGGTGGCTTGTCCGCTTTCGGAGCCCTTGGCCTTTTCCTCGGTCCGATCATATTGGCGGTTTTGTTGGCGGTATGGCGAGCATGGCTGGAGCAACAAAACGAAGGGCAATAACATCGCGACAAGGGCCCATCAAAAAACCACTGTCAAATCAAAGTAAGCGTAACTTATCAAACCGTTGCCGCTAAAGAACGTGATCGCTTTATTCCTAAAAAAGGCTGGGATTATATAGGCCAGTTAACCTCATTTATCTATTACCGCTTTATCATTTGTCTAACAGCAAGACCTCTATACTCTGACGTTCTTCGTCTGTCAATTCAAACTCGAAAATCTGCAAATCCTCTGACATATGTTTTAGCGAGGTGGTGCCGGTTAATGGAATGATGTCAATTTGGCTCAAATAGCGGAAAAAGATTTGCGCTTCGGTGCGCCCGTGTTTTGCCGCCAGTTTTTTTAGAACCTCATGACCCAGAACATGAGGGTTAGCCGTCAGCGTCCAAAAGCTTTGATAGATGATGTGCTGTTGTTTGCAATATTCACGGATACTGCGGTCATAGTGTTTATCGGCATAAAACCGGTTTTGCAGCACAGCCGGCTTGATCGCTGCGTGCCGGTATAAATACTCAAGTTGCTTGAGATCATAGCAATTGCTGATGCCCAGTTGTTTAACGCCGTCTTCAGTAAAGATCCTCTCCATTGCCTGCCAGACTTCCAGCAGTTGCTGAGCATCATTCAAAGGCGAATGCAGCACCAGACAATCCAGATATCCGGTTTTGAGGTTAGCCAGCGACACCTCAAACGACTGCGCCACCTGCTCACTGAGACTCGCCTTGGCATCATAAGGCACCTGCAAGGGATCTTGCCCGTCTAACGGCGTAAACTTGGTCTGCAAATATAAATCGCTACGCTCCAAACCCTCTCCCAAAGACGCCGCCACGCCCTCACCGACACCGGCTTCGTTATAATGCTTGGGCTGACAAGCCGTATCGATACCTCTGAAGCCTTGCTGCATGGCCTGCTGGACCAGTGCAGCGGTACGTTCTTTCTTCCAGGCCGTCCCGTAAATAATTCTAGGCATTTTTACGTTATAAGCGGAAGTCAAATAGTGGTTTGGATTCATGAGAAGACAACCTGAACAATGACGTGTAAAAAGATAAACCAAAAATGACCCGTTGAAACAGGATAAAAGTCTTTGCCTGAGTTGAACGAGAGCGGTAAGTCAAGACGAGCGTCGCGCCGGATTGCGACTATCGCCCAACCCGGCTTACGGCTTTTTCTTTTTAGCTTTAATGGTATTGTAAATTTTGTAGCAGAGAATGGAACCGGACAGAACGAAGGTGATTAAATTGGCCATAATAATGGCATAGTCTTGTTTTTGAATGCCATAGACCAACCACAACAGAACACCCAGCGTAAACGCGCTGTACATCCCCAATGAAAGGGATTCGGTATTACGGGTTTTGATCGTCAGTATGGCTTGGGGCAGGAATGAGGCAGTCGTCAAAGCTGCGGCAATATAGCCCACTAAATCAGGCATGTAGGTCAGCATCATTTATTCATCATTTTGTAAGCGATGCCGCCAATCACGACGATAGTAACCGTAGCCCAGCCTATCCAGTCCATGTATTTGCGTAAATTTGACTCCAGCTTTTCCCCGCCTGCCGCTATCAGTAACGAAACCAGAAAAAATCGGCCGCCACGGCCAATCAAAGAGGCCAACACAAACGGAATAAACGCCATATTCAAAGCACCAGCTGCAATGGTAAAGACTTTGTACGGTATCGGCGAAAAGCCAGCGATAAAAACGGCCCAAAAACCCCATTCGCCAAACCAGGCAATGGCTTTTGTATAGTTATCCCAGTAATGCGTGGTTTTGAGCCAAGGCTCAATATTATCAAACAGAAAGTAACCTATTTCATAACCGAAAACTCCGCCCAGCACTGACGCAATCGTAGTCCAAATGGCGAACCGAAAAGCTTTGGAGGGCTGAGCCAAGGCCATGGGCGCCAGCATTACATCTGGCGGTATCGGAAAAAAAGAGGACTCGGCAAAACTTAAGATACACAGATAGGTTAAAGCGTTGCGATGCCTGGACCAAAGCAGCACCCGGTCATAGAGTTTTTTAAACATTCGGTTTATTGCCTTCCTGGGAGTAAAGGGACAAAGCTGACAGGTTCCATCGCTTCAACTTTAAAATCATTTTCAGTGCGGGTGACGCGTTGCAAGACCTGCCCCCCCGCTTTACCTATGGGTATCAGCATCGTCCCGCCTACTGCCATTTGCATTAATAAATTTTCAGGTATTTCCGGCGGCGCAGCTGTCACCATGATGCCGTCATACGGCGCATGTTCTTCCCAGCCCCAGCCGCCGTCACTGTGTAAATAACTGACATTTTTTATTTTTATGGACCAGAGCAGGTTCTTGGCCTTTTTTTGCAAAGGCTGTATCCGTTCCACGGTATACACATGATCAATCAATTGCGCCAGAATTGCCGTCTGGTAACCGCAACCGGTACCGATTTCCAATACCTTGGTCAAAGGACCGGGAGCCAGCAAAAGTTCAGTCATTTTTGCGACGATATAAGGCTGCGAAATCGTCTGGTTATAGCCTATTGGCAGCGCAGTATCTTCATAAGCCCGGCTGGCCAGGGCTTCATCCACAAACAAATGCCTGGGGGTATTGCGCATCGCATCCAAAATTTTACGATTATGGATGCCCTGCTCTTCCAGCCTGCTTATCATGCGTTCACGGGTCCGCATGGAGGTCATGCCTATGCCGTTGACATTTTGCTTCATAACCAGGCTCCCTCGTGGGGTAACCAGTTTTTCAATCCGTCAATACGTTCATGCCAGGTCAGATCCAATTGCAGCGGCGTTACGGATACATAACCGGCTTTGACGGCATAAAAATCGGTACCAGGGCCCGCATCCTGTTCAGGACCTGGAGGCCCCACCCAGTAAATCAGCCTGCCCCGGGGATCGTGACTACTGATCATAGCTTCAGCTTTATGGCGCTGACCCAGGCGCGTTGCCTGAAAGCCTTTCAATTCGAGCAAGGGCAGATCGGGTACGTTAACATTCAGTAAAGTGTCCTGGGGTAAAGGCGAATCAATCAGTCGTTTCAGGATTGTCACAGCAACATGCGCAGCCGTATCAAAGTGCACAGGATCACTGGACGCCAATGAAATAGCAACAGCAGGCAAACCCAAAAAACGGCCTTCTGTCGCAGCGGCTACCGTACCCGAATATAGAACATCATCACCCAGATTAGCGCCATGATTGATGCCGGCAAAAACCATATCCGGTTCCTTGTCCAGCAATCCGGTTATTGCTAAATGAACACAATCAGTTGGCGTCCCGTCGACTTTGACAAAACCGTTCTCGCCCATTTGAGCACGCAACGGCATTTCAAGGGTTAGCGAGTTGCTCGCAGCACTTCTATTTTTATCGGGGGCTACAACCGATATTTCTGCATATTTGTTTAATGCATTGGCTAATGCAGCTAAACCCGGCGCCAGATAACCGTCATCATTACTCAACAGAATGTGCATTTCAGTTCGCTCTGAACAACAATAAGCTATAAAATCAGCAATGTTAGCAACTTATCAAAGCAAAATCAGCTCACGTGAGAAAAAAAAACATAACACCTGAAGACAGGGAGTTATTTAGACAATCGGTAGGCACCGTAAAATCGATAAAAAGCGACCGGATTGCTATGGATAACGGGAAGAAACCCAAGCCCATACCCAGAACTCAAGCAGCTGAAGTTGAAAACGTGTTGAATCATGAAATCGGCGTCACAGAAATGTTGAGCCTGGAAGATACGCTCAGTTTCATCAGCCCCGGCCTGCAAAAAAATGTGTTAAAAAAATTGCGGCACGGCAATTACGGACTGGATGCGGAAATTGATCTGCACGGCTTAACCAGTCAGGAAGCCAAACGGCAACTGCTGGATTTTTTGCATCGCGCCGTCCAGGAAGGCTGCCGTTGTGTGTGTATTGTGCACGGCAAAGGCTACCGATCTCCTGACAACCACCCGATTTTGAAGAATAATCTTAATCTCTGGCTACGGCAGCATAAGGAGGTTCAGGCGTTTTGCTCTGCACCGCCCAGACAAGGCGGAACAGGCGCCGTTTTTGTGTTACTGCAACTGGCGGAAAAATTTAACCGCCACGAAGAAACGAATGACCGTTAGATAAGCGAGCAATCGAATCCGGCTTCACGATATTAAAATAGGACCGTTATCAGTAACCCAACCTCAATCAACAGTCCATTCAACTAAACCACTGTAAGCCGTGCCTATGACTAAAAGGCCGAAGACGATACGATACCAGGCGAAAACAGTAAAATCATGATGGCTGATGTAACGAAGCAAGCCTCTTACAGCCAGTAAGGCACTGAAAAAAGCCGCCAGAATCCCGACACCGAAGATAGGTAAATCGTCACTGTTCAAGAGATCATGATGCTTGTATAAATCATAGAGGCTGGCAATAATCAGCGTGGGTATCGCCAAAAAGAATGAAAATTCAGTTGCCGCTTTGCGTGATAAACCGAAAAACAAGCCGCCGATAATCGTAGAACCTGATCGGGAGGTTCCCGGAATGAGCGCCAAAGCTTGAGCAAACCCCAACTTTAAAGCATCGGACCAGCTTAAATCCTCAACTTCGTGAATGCGGACGGTGTGTTCTCTTTTTTCCGCCCAGAAAATAATAAAGGCACCGACGATAAAAGCGGTTGCAACCGGTATCGGTTTAAACAAATAGGCTTTGATCAAACTACCGAATAACAAACCGAGAATGGCAAGCGGCATAAACGCAATCGCCAGATTCAATGTAAATTTAACCGCAGCCGCTTCCCATTTGAACAAGCCCCGGATCACCGAACCGATTTTAACCCGGTATTCCCAGCAGATTGCGAAAATGGCGCCCGTTTGAATGACTATTGAAAAAACCTTGCTGGTTTCGCCGGTGTAGTTTAGCAAATCACCGGCCAAAATAAGATGGCCCGTACTGGAAATAGGCAAGAACTCGGTCAGCCCTTCGACAATACCCAATATGATTGCTTTTACCGCTAAAATTAAATCCATTCTTTCCTCGTTTAATACTTGATAATTTCTCGTAATACCGCCGTGGCATAACTCCCCGCCGGTAAAGTAAAACTCAGTTCCAACTCATTTTCAGTTAAATACTGCCAACTCAAAGACTCTATATTGATGCGAAGCGGCCGGATATCGGGTTCAAGACCGGCATCGCTCAAGCCCTGAGCTAATTCTGACAAACAGGAAGGTAAAGATGGATCCAGGTAATCATCCATCTTCATGCCTTTTCCCCATAAAAAAACCGCAGGATGAATCTGTTTTGCCGATAAGCGCTGCACTATCGTTTCATCCGGCTGTTCCATTGTAAAAAAGCTGTGTGACAAATCGAATACATAAGTATCTCCAGGAAGCGGCTGATTCCAGGTATTTTGCGCCACACGCCGGGCCAGCAAGCAATTGAACAAATACGATCTTGCTGCCGATAAATAAATACTGCGCTGTTCGCGTTTGCATTTCATGCCTTTGAACATCGCCAAAGCTTTAGTTACATTTTGCCCACCATGGCCGAAACGCTGTTCGCCAAAGTAATTGGCAATGCCTTCTTTTTGCAGGGTTTCCAGGTGGCTTTGCGTCAGTGCTTTATCGCCGACCCACTGCCGGATAACAATTTTAAAACGATTGCCTGATAGTACGCCGCGTTTTAGTTTCCGGGCATGGCGCACTTCCTGAAGCACACGCATCGTATCCGTTTCTATTAATGACCAATCCGGAGCTTGCTTACCGGGCAACCAGACACTGAACCACTGCGTGGTTACGGCATGCCGGTCTTTTAAACCGGCATAGCTTACATCGTGCTGCCTGACGCCTGCGAAACGAGCGAGACAGCGGGCGACATATTCGGTATTTTCGCCTGATTTTTCGATCTGCAGAAAAACGTGTTCCCCTTCACCTGAGGGTAAAAAAGACAGGTTTTCATATACGAAAAAATCTTCCGGTCTATCCCTAATAGAGCCCTGTCCGGCAGGACCGCCCAATACATAAGGCCAATCGGGCAATTCAATCGGTGTTACAACATTATTTTGTGAGTCTTGGGTCAAGGCGAAACCATTAAGGTTTGTAATGTTCAAAGGAATTATAGACAAGCTCGAGCCAGATAGTCAGTATCTGCAGGTCAACGCTAAAAGGCAGCATATTTTTGTCCGACGTGCTGTAGGGTATGATCACATAATAACACGACCATGGGCTTAACTGGACAATCGCAGCTTCGCTGTCTATTATGCAAATCCTGATTATGAAGAAGAAAAATTAGGCCTTCCTTATCTTTCGGTTACTATACCTTTCGCACTTCAAATTTCGGCATTGCCTAAGGCGGCAACGGGGTGTTCGGCAAAGGCTTTGCCAGCAGGGATTCTGGCATAGAGCCTATAGGGATGTATTTACGGCGTCCTTTGACGGGCACCCCGGTGCCGAATTTCGATCTACGATGGCGATAAAGCGATGGCTGATGTTTATACGGCATGGGTATTAATATGGATCATTCGAACCAGTTTAAACAATTCAACATCGCTCACCAACACAAAAACCGGCTCCGTATTATTGCCCATTGCCTGATCAAAGACGGCGAACGCGCACTGATTCTGCGCATCCTGTTACTCAAACGCGAAGCGATCAAAGACGTCAAGATTGTTCCTTACATTGGATCAGTCACCCTACGCTATGATGCGGCTCAACTTCCGACAGCCAATCTGCTGATGCTGCTAGAGGCGATCCTGACGAACGTCGGATTAAAACCCAAACAGGTCATAGATGCGTTGGGGATCAAAAAAACGGCACTCCAGGGTTCAGCAAAAACCATTAATTTTGCGATCCAGGGCATGAGTTGTTCGTCTTGTGCTTTATATATCGAAATGATGCTGAAGCGAGACCCGAAAGTGTCTCATGCTTCGGTTAATTTCATCACTGAAACAGCCAGCGTAACCGGCACCCTGTCCAAAAAAGAACTGTTCGCCCTGATCAATGCCAATGGCTATCAGGCCGTTTCCATGGACACGATCAGTGAGCGCAAGGAAATGTTCAAGATGGAAAACCGGCATCGCCAAGAAGCCAAAAATCAACTGATCCTCGCCGGCGCATTAAGCTTGCCTATTCCGTTACTGAGCATTTTCGGCAAGCGCTCCCTGCCCGTTATTTTGATCCAGGCAACACTGAGTTCAATCGTGGTGTTTTGGAGTGGCAAAGATTTTTTCAAGAATGCCGCCAGACACGCCAAACAGCGGTCCGCAGATATGGATACACTGATCGCACTGGGCGTTGGCGCCGCATACCTGTATAGCCTGCCCAGTTTGTTCAGACGCAGCAGTCATGTCTATTTTGAGGCCGCTTCAGGCATTATCGCTTTTGTGTTACTGGGACGGTTTCTGGAAGAAGTGGCCAAAGGCGAAGTCTTGAGAGACATTCGCAAACTGGTCAATCAACAGCCGCAGGAAGCAACGCTGCTAAAGGGAACGGTCGAAATCCGGATTCCGGTGGAAGATATTTTAGTGGGGGACATTCTGCTGATTCGTCCCGGCGAAAAAATTCCTGCCGACGGCGAGGTCATTAAAGGCTTGTCCATGGTTAATGAAGCCCCGGTGACCGGGACCGGCGCCCCCTGCATTAAAGAGGCAGGCCATCAGGTACTGGACGGCAGTATGAACGGCAGCGGCGTCCTTCAGGTGCGGGCTACGGCAACCGGAACCAATACCGTCTTATCGGGGCTGGTTCATATGGTTGATCAGGCACAAACATCCAAATTACCGATTCAAAAAACGGTGGATAAAATTTCGGCCGTGTTCGTGCCATCCGTTATTGTTCTAGCCGGTGTCACTTTCGGCGGCTGGCTGTTTAAGGGTGAAAAACTGGCTCATGCGCTGGCCAATGCCATATCGGTATTGCTGATTTCCTGTCCATGCGCGCTGGGCCTCGCAACGCCCGCCGCGACAATGGTCGGTACGGGCCAGGCCGCCAGAAAAGGTATCTATATCAGAAACGGGGTTGCGCTTGAAACAGCCGCTAATTTACAAATCATTATCTTTGACAAAACCGGCACTATTACAGAAGGCAAGCCGGAAATCAGCGATCTGTTAAATGTGTCGGCTTGGGATGACGATACGTTAATACAACTGGCTGCCTCTGCTGAATTTAACTCTGAGCATTTTTTAGCCAAAGCCATAGTCGATTACGCTCGCAGCAAGGACTTGACTATTCTGGAATCCTCACACTTTCACAGCATTCCTGACCGGGGCGTTCGCGCCACGGTAGGTGAACATGAAGTATTGCTGGGTAATGAACCCTGGTTAAATGAAAAACATATCGACCTCGGCGCGTTAGCGGCAACGGCAAAAAAACTGAGCGCTTTGGGAAGAACGCTTGTTTTTTTGGCGATCGATAATCAACCTTGCGCGTTATTTGCATTTATCGATCCTATCCGGCCCCATGCCAGGGAAGTTATCCAGAAACTGCATGACATGGGCATCCAAACCTTGATGGTAACCGGTGATACGGAACAGGCCGCTAATCAAATTGCAGGGGAAGTCGGCATTACGACAGTGATTGCTGATGCCAGCCCGGCCAGAAAACTCAAAATCATTCGTGATCTGCAGAGCCAGGGCAAGCACGTTGCGATGGTAGGCGACGGCATCAATGATGCGCCGGCTCTTGCCGCCGCCGATGTGGGCATGTCCATAGGCAAAGCTACCGGCATTGCGATTGAAACCTCCGATCTGATTTTGATTAACGGTGATATCGCTCAAGTCGCTGAATCAATAGAATTGAGCGGCAGAACATTGGCTGTCATCAAGCAAAATCTTTTCTGGGCCTTCAGCTATAACGCTCTGGCGATTCCGGTTGCAATGGCCGGGCGGCTCAATCCGCTGATTGCATCCGGCGCGATGGCTTTAAGCTCGGTTTCGGTAATAGCCAATTCACTGCGACTCAAAGACAAATAGACACATAAAAGCGTTTAATATGTCTGAATTTATACCTTTCGCACTTCAAATTTCGGCTGTGCCAAAGGAGGCAACGGGTTGTTCCGCAAAGGCTATGCCAGCATGGATGCTGGCATAGAGCCTATAGGGATGTATTTACGGCGTCTTTTGACGGACACCCCGGTGCCGAATTTCGATCTACGATGGATATAACTTCTTTATGTTTTAAACCTTGTGCAATAAAGTCTTAGCCAACAAGGCAGATTGTTTCACTGTGCATAATCCGCCTATTCGCCTGCCCTAACAGTAAGCAGCTTTGGTAATGACTTTATGAAAATATCTGCTCGTTGTGGCGATACCTGATTAATTTTTTCGCATCGCCAATACCCGGTATGACTAAAGTCTAACCTGCATTAAAAGGATGGCTGCCATGCATAACTCTAAAATCACCATTGACGGCAATGAAGCGGCAGCCCATGTCGCTTATTTAACCAACGAAGTCATTGCCATTTACCCCATCACTCCCGCTTCACCCATGGGCGAACTAGCCGACAAATGGGCGTCGGAAAATCGCAAGAACATCTGGGGCACGACACCCAGCGTCATAGAAATGCAAAGCGAAGGTGGGGCCGCCGGGGCCATACACGGCGCACTCCAGAATGGCGCTCTGGCAACTACGTTTACCGCTTCCCAGGGCTTGCTACTGATGATTCCCAATATGTACAAGATTGCCGGGGAACTTACTCCGGCCGTTTTTCATATCGCGGCACGGTCTATAGCCAGTCAGGCTTTGTCTATTTTTGGCGACCACAGCGATGTGATGTCGGCACGAGCGACTGGCTTTGCCTTCCTGGCCTCCAACTCCGTTCAGGAGGTCATGGATTTTGCATTGATTGCTCAAGCGGCAACGCTTAAAGCCCGCATTCCTATCCTCCATTTCTTTGACGGTTTCAGAACTTCGCACGAGGTTGCCAGTATAGAACCAGTCAGTACCGAAACCGTGCGGGCACTGATCGATGACGATCTTGTTCAGGCACACCGCCAGCGGGCATTGTCGCCGGAACACCCGGTGTTACGCGGCAGCACACAAAATCCTGATGTATTCTTTCAGGCGCGGGAGTCGGTGACGCCTTTCTACCAAGCCATGCCGGGTATTGTTCAAGAAATCATGGATCGCTTCGCCGCATTAACCGGCCGTCACTATCATATTTTTGACTATACCGGCCCTGCCGATGCGGATAAAGTCATCATCCTGATGGGTTCTGGCGCTGAAACCGTTGAAGAAACGCTGTGCCACCTGAACGAAAGCGGAGAAAAGAACGGCCTGTTGAAAGTCCGCCTGTACCGGCCATTTTGTCCGGAAGCCTTGCTGGCGGCACTTCCATCGACGGTTCGCAGCATTGCGGTTTTGGATAGAACCAAGGAACCCGGGGCCGATGGAGAGCCTCTTTATAAAGATGTGATCACCGCTGTGGCGCAGGATCAGATGAACGATAATCCGCGTTTTAGCCGCTTACCGCGGGTTATCGGGGGCCGCTACGGTTTATCATCCAAAGAATTTACACCGGGCATGGTCAAGGCCGTCTATGATGAATTGAGCCTGACCCAGCCCAAGCAGCCGTTTACGATCGGTATTATCGATGATGTCAGCCTTACCAGCCTCTCCTGGGACCCCTCATTCAGAAGCGATGCATCCAAACAAACGTTCAGTGCAATTTTTTATGGCTTAGGCAGTGACGGCACGGTCAGCGCGAATAAAAATTCAATTAAAATTATCGGCGATAAAACCCAAAGCTACGCTCAAGGTTATTTTGTTTACGATTCCAAAAAAGCCGGTGCGGTGACCGTTTCACATTTGCGCTTTGGGAGCGATAAGATTCGCTCCAGTTATCTGATCGAGGATCACGAAGCCCGCTTTGTCGCTTGCCACCAGCCGGTTTTTCTGGAGCGTTACCCGATGCTGGATAAAGCCGCCCCCGGCAGTGTTTTTTTGTTAAACACCGCTTTACCGATTGAAGAAGTGTGGTCCTCATTGCCCCGTTCCATGCAAACCGCACTGATAGAAAAGCACATCGAGTTTTATGTGATCGATGCTTATGCCATCGCTCAAGCCTGCGGCATGGGTCGCTTGATCAATACCGTCATGCAGAGCTGCTTTTTTGCCCTGGTCAGTATTATTCCCAAAACAGAAGCCATTGACGCAATCAAGAATGCGGTACAAAAAACCTATGCAAAAGCCGGAAAACGGATTCTGGATGCCAATCTAAAAGCCATAGACGCGGCACTGGCCGGACTCCACCAAGTCGCCGTTCCGGCTCAAGTCAGCAGCACTCATGAAATACCGCATTCCGTCTCAGACGATGCCCCGTCTTTCATACGTGAAGTTACCGGCGAAATCATGTCCGGACGGGGTGACGCCATCCCGGTTAGTCGCTTTTCCGCTGACGGCACATTTCCTACCGGCACTTCTCGCCTGGATAAACGCAATCTGGCATTACAGATTCCGGTTTGGGAGCCGGATATTTGTACGCAATGCGGCAAGTGTGTATTCGTTTGTCCCCATTCGGTCATTCGCAGTAAATTATTTACCGATGACAGCGTTGCCGATGCACCCGAGACGTTCAAGCATGTTCCGGTGCTAAGCAAAGCCTTTGGCAACGGCCTTCAGATCAGTTATCAGGTCTCTCCTGAAGACTGTACCGGGTGTAATCTTTGCGTTGAAGTCTGCCCGATTCGCGACCGGGAAAATCCCGCTCGCAAAGCCTTGAATATGGCCCCCCAACCGCCCTTGCGTGAACAGGAAAGCATCAACTGGGATTTTTTCGAGCATCTGCCAGAATACGCCCGTACCGGATTGCATCACAACAAAATCCCTGAAGCCATGCATTTGCAACCGCTGTTTGAGTTTTCAAGTGCCTGCGTCGGCTGTGGTGAAACTCCTTATATCCGCCTCGCGACCCAGTTATTCGGTGACCGCATGGTCGTTGCCAATGCAACCGGCTGTTCATCGATTTATGGCGGAAATCTGCCGACAACACCGTGGACAAAAAATGCACAAGGCCGGGGACCGGCATGGGCTAACTCACTCTTCGAAGATAACGCTGAATTCGGCTTGGGCATGCGCATAGCCATCGATAAACAAAGAGAGTATGCGGCCGAATTACTGTTGTCGTTACGCGAAATGGCCGGTGCGGAGTTGGTAGATACCATCCTACACGCCGATCAAAATGATGAGGCGGGTATTTATGAGCAACGTGAGCGGATCGAACAATTAAAACACAGACTGTCCGGATTGCCGGGGGCCACGCCCAAATACCTGCTGAGCGTCATCGACACGTTGATCAAACGCAGTGTCTGGATCATAGGCGGCGACGGCTGGGGATATGATATCGGTTTTGGCGGTTTGGATCATGTTTTCGCGGCGGGACGCAATGTGAATATTCTGTTACTGGACACCGAAGTTTATTCCAACACCGGCGGCCAAACATCCAAATCGACACCGCGCGGCGCTATTGCAAAGTTTTCTGCCGGGGGCAAAAGCACGCCGAAAAAAGATCTTGCCAGGCTGGCCATGGATTATGAACACGTGTATGTCGCGCAAGTGGCATACGGTGCAAAAGACACCCAGACCCTGCGCGCTTTTCTCGAAGCCGAATCCTATCCCGGAACATCATTGATCATTGCTTACAGCCCCTGTATCGCTCATGGCGTTGACTTATCGAACAATCTGCGGCAACAGGATATGGCCGTCCGTTCCGGACATTGGCCACTGTTACGATACGATCCCCGCGCCGCCGATTCAGGCCACAACCCCTTACAATTGGACAGTCAGAAACCCTCCATCCCCTTCCGGGATTATGCGATGACGGAAGCCCGGTTCAGCATGCTCAGCAGAACCCATCCTGACGAATCTGAAAAATTCATGCGCCAATCACAACAGGATGTGAATAAACGTTACCAGTATTACCGGGATTTGGCGGATAAGCTCTTTGAAAAGAAGGCCGATACCAAAGGAGAAAAAGCATGAACAGCATCGATCTGACCACCGACTATTTAGGCTTGAAACTGACCAATCCACTGATTGCCTCGGCTTCGCCGCTTTCGCGCAGTATTGACAGCGCCAGACAACTGGAGGATGCAGGTGCTGCAGCGATTGTCATGTATTCGTTATTTGAGGAAGAGTTGCGCCATCAGGAAGAGGAGACCGCCCGATTCATGATCCATCAAGAGATAGGCTTTGGTGAAGCGGATAGTTTTCTGCCCTTTGATGACCGGTTTGAACATGGCTTGGATCAGTACCTTAACCAGTTGAGCGCATTAAAGAATGCGCTGGATATACCGGTTATTGCCAGCCTTAATGGCGTCTCGCTGGATGGCTGGGTGGACCACGGAAAATTACTTCAGGAAGCAGGCGCGGATGCTCTGGAGTTAAATGTCTATTATCTGAGCAGCCGGATTGAAGAATCGGGAGAAGCGATAGAATCGCGTTACGTGACATTGCTTGAAGCCTTGCGTAGACAAGTATCCATTCCCATTGCGATGAAACTCTCGCCCTATTTCAGCAGTCCGGCGCATTTTATTAAACGGCTCGATCAGGCCGGTGCCGATGCCGTGGTATTGTTTAACCGCTTTTACCAACCCGATATCGATCTGGATACGCTGCAAGTCATCTCGCAACTGCAATGGTCTCGCTCAGCGGATATTCAACTGTCATTACGCTGGGTCGCGTTACTGTATGGAAAACTCAATTTGTCCCTGGCCACCACCAGCGGCGCGCACAATGCTAACGACGTGTTGAAATTACTGCTCGCCGGCGCCGATGCCATTCAGTTATGTTCAGTACTGCTAGAGCACGGACCAGCTTTTCTGAGCACTATCAAAGAGGGTCTGACTCGCTGGCTGGAAACCAAAGAATATGCGGCAGTATCCGAGATCAAAGGTTTATTGAGCCAGAAACAAATCTCAAATCCGCAGGTTTTTGAACGGTCAAATTATATCAACCTGCTTGACGGTTACAGCCGGTCGGAAGGGGTCAGAAGCTAACTGTCAACTGAATGAAGGGTCAATAGCCGAATGTCATTCTCTACTTTTTATCGATGGGATAAAGTGAGGAGACATTTCCCGCCGGTGAGGTTTGTGATTCTCCAGCGAATATTTTGGCCGGCCCACGTTTTTTGACCTGATCAATCCGGATTATTTTGTGCATCGGTATAAAGGAGCGATTAACGTTTTCAAACTCTGAGCGCAATTTTTCTTCGGTAGGATCGATCAATATGGCGCTTTTCTCACCAAAAACGAAGTCTTCTACCGTCACAAAACCATAGATATCGCTTTGATAAACATTTTTAGCGTAGATTTCATAGATCTGGTCTTGATTGACAAAAACAACCTTGTATAAGTGTTTATCCGACATTTCAAAAAGTAGTTAATAAAGGGAGGTCTAACTTGAATGTTTTACAACCATCAAATACTGAGCTTTACCCTGTATCAAAAGTGAATTCGGGGTTCATTTTTGATACAGATTAGCCCTACGCATTGGACTGAACTTGCAAGATAATACCGGTCTTAAGCTCACAAAGCGAGTTTGATCATAGCCCTAAAAAATAAAAACGGCACATTAGAGCCAGATTCAAAATAAAAAAGCCATAGGCTGGTGAATAATCACCTTCGCAAATAGCTGCTTGCTGCTGTCTTGCAACTATCTTTAAACAATATCAATTTATTCGGTATATTCTTTGAGTCCAAGATTATTAATTTTACTGATTATATTGGGAACTTGACTGAGCACGAATGAATTGGTTACATGTTGGTTATCTCTAAATACAATTATCCCGCTCGAATTTTGTGCAGAGCAAATTCCATCCGGACAGACAAGATCGTTTAAATTCAACAGATTGACATTAGGATACGCCTGCGAAGCCGTTTTTAGATAATCAGCTACATCATCATAGGGTTTGGTAGTTATTTTTTCTTGACAGGTAAAATTCTGGGGATTTAGGAAATTGATTTCTTTACTATTTAACCAGCGAACAACTATACCCGGACCATCTGCATTCCAGCGAGAAAGACAATTGGGACCATCAAATGACATAGTGGGGATGCCGGAGATGATGATGATATGTTCCGTGACTCCTATTAGTTGCGAAATTACTGTTTTCGAACCATCTATCCACTCTTCTTCCTTGAAAGGATAGGTCGAAGAATTACCAATAACTAATAGGTCAGGGCGTAAATTTTGAATGTAGCTGATGGCTGCTTCACGCCATTCGGTACATACTGTATATATTTTCTTGATTCGTTCGTAGTAAAACTCTCTGTCCACAATAGGACAAGCTGATTTTGTTAACACAATGATACGCCACTTTGGCGATTTAAAAATTTCGGGAAGCATTGAAACCCACATTGCACCGACACTGTCACCAATTAGTACAAGCGTTTTAGGAGCTTCATTATTACCAATAACACAGGGCTGAACTTTAGCACTTGAGTACCAACTGTCGCAACCTTCAGAATATGCATAGTAAATTGCCGAAATATCACCTTTTGCTTGATTATAAGGTTCGCTAAGTATTCCAAATTCTTTAGATACGAAATTAAAAAGTTTTAGCGAGCCACTAACAAATAATACAATTGTTAAAATCGATACCAATATAGTTTTCGATGGAAGTGAATGGGAATATTTGCCTTTCCAGAATGGTCGTTCTATATATTCATAAGTTAGCATTACCAACCCCAAAGAAAGAGTAATTAAGCTAACAATGACTGCTATATGATTTTGTCCACCCCAGGCAAAACCGAACATTAATATCGGCCAGTGCCATAGATACCAGGAGTAAGAACGGTTACCTAACCAAACGCAAATAGGGTTCGATAATAAACGGAAAGTATAATTATCAAATCCCCCAGCAATCACCAATGCTGCGCCTAGACTGGGGAATACGGCCCAGTAACTTGGGTAAGTAATATTTTTATGCAATAAAACCGCGCTTCCAAAAATAAACATAAGGCCTACAGCGCTCTGATTGAGTTTCCATATGAGCAACATGTTATTTTTACAGTGCTCGGGGTTAGTATTTCTCCTGAGATCAAACACATAAAACAAGGCCCCTAATGCAAATTGCCAGATCCGCGCTGGCATCAGATAAAACGACCAAAGCGGATAATAGCTAGACCAAAATATGCATAGGAACAGACTTGTGATGAACAAAATAAAAAATAACCATAACAATTTGTTATCAGGGTTTTCCTTGTTTTTTCTTTTTGACAAGTAACCAAAAAATAACGTTAACAATAACGGCCAGAATATATAAAACTGCTCTTCAACGCCCAGTGACCAAGTATGCAGAAAAAAATCGCGGCTTTGCAATTCAGAGAAATAATCCAGTTTAGAAAACGCAAAAAATAAATTGCTTGTCCATGTCGCAGCAAAGAAAACGGATCGGAATTGCTGATCCAACTCATGATTAGAAATCAAAAGAGGAGCAATTAGCAAAGTAACGGTTAACATAAAGGTTAAGGCAGGTAATAATCTTTTCAGGCGTCTGGAGATAAAAGCAAGAAATTGAATATTCCCGTTAGATTGGTATTCCTTGATCAATAACCCGCTGATTAAATAACCGGAAATCACGAAAAACACGTCAACTCCGACAAAACCTCCTGGAAAAAGAGGGAGTTGTGCATGATTTAAAATAACTAATAAAACGGCAATAGCTCGGAGTCCTTGAAGATCGGGGCGGAATTGTATTGAGGTCATTTATTGCTATTTTTTAAGAGTTAACTATGAGCTTAAAGTATAGTTAATAAACTGGGCGCCTGAAGAATTGAGGCTCTTGCCCAAAGGACTGGGTCAGAGGGTCAGACGGGTGTGATTAAAAGTACGGTTTTTCAGGTCCGTAGGATGCGGTGACGATAGGAACCGCATCAATCGAGAACGATGCGGTTCGTTCCTCACCACATCCAGCAGCCGCTATTCAGAGTTGACCAAAACTATAACGAGACGGTCAGATCGCGAATCAATAAAAAATAAGGACGAGGGATCATGGGTTAAGATCTTGCAATCAAGAACTTCTAGTCATGCCTATGGATGCAAATTGTTTAAATTTGATTTGCAATAACCCAGCGCTATAATGACCGCAATAACTTAATCACTATTAGGCAAGTTGAAATGACCGATGACGAATTGCGTGAAATTGTTGCTAATTTAGCGCTGTCGCAAATCAAAACGAATGCGCAGCTGGCTAAGACCGATGCACAACTTGCTAAAACGGATGCACAACTGGCTAAAACAGATGCGCAACTGGCCAAGACGGACGCGCAAATGGCTAAAACGGACGCGCAACTTGCTAAGACTCATGCACAACTGGCTAAGACTGATGCGCAGCTAGCTAAGACAGATGCTAAATTGAGCAAACTGGCCGATATGTATGGGGGAGTCGGTAATAATCAAGGCAAAGTTGCCGAAGAGTTTTATTACAATTCGCTAAAGCACAAGCTTGAAATCAACGGTATTCGGTTTGATTTTATTGAAAAAAATGTGACACGAAGCAAAGGTGATATTGAAGAAGAGTACGACATATTGCTGGTCAATGGCAAAGACGTATTTATTGTAGAGGTTAAATATCGCTTACATCCTAAAGATATAGACTGTTTATTAGGCCGTAAACTGGCTAACTTTATCAAATTATTTCCTGAATACCAGGACTATAAAATTCATTTAGCCTTAGCGAGTTTTGCAGTAGAAGAAGATGTTAAGCGGATGGCTTTAGAACAAGGCATTACCGTATTACAGCGCAGGGGCAATATTGTAGAAACATTGGCGGCATAAAAGCAGGTCATGCCACGCTGTTTTACCCTCTTTTCCTGAAAACAAAAAAAGCCCTTTCGGGCTTTTTGTTTATGGTCTAAAGCGGCTTAGCTAGCCGAGCTTATCCAATATGGCTTGAGCTTGCTTTTTCTGTTCCGGATTGCCGTTCAGGGCGACTTCGTTTGCCAGTCCCATTGCGGCTTCGGCATCACCCATATCGATATAAGCTCTTGCCAAATCTATTTTAGTTTCAAATTCATCCATATCCGTGAGATCAGAAACACCAAAATCCAGGTCTAACGAAACTGAATTATCCTCGCTCACCTTCTGAGGCTTTTTATCCTCATCGAAATCGAAGTTAAAATTAAAATCAAATTCTTCATTGTCATTCGAAGCGCTATCCTCGGCTAAAGTTAGAGCGCTTGTTTCTTCCGGACTTTCCTTCTTGCTGAAATCGGGCGTATCAAATAAATCAAAGTCCAACTTGGAAGGAAGCGTATCATCGCCTTTGGGAGCCGGACTCTTGGCTTCACTGCTATCAAGTTCAGGAACACTGAAATCAAAATCAAAACTTTCTATATCCGTCGCATAAGGGGCATCATCTTTCGTTGAATCACTCTCTGATGAATCGTTAATCGCCGTAAAATCAAATTCAATTGAATTATCTTGAATTTCCGTTTTGTCCTGACTTTTCTTGGCTACTGAAATGGAGTCAATATCTTCAAATTCACTCAAGTTAAAGTCAAAATTCAGGCCGTCATCAGCCTCTGTTACATTTTCATCTTTTACCGGATCCGATGTTTTCAAATCCGTTTTATCGAAAACAGGCAGATCAAAGTCATAAGCATCGTCTTCTTTAGTCTCCACCTGATTGGCCGGAACATCGTCCTGCTCCATTGCAGCCAGCTCTTCTAATTCAGAAGTAAAGTCTGTGCCAAAATCAAGCTCCTCCGGCACTTCATTTTGTCTTGCCAAACCGGACGCCGCCGGAATACCGTTGCTGGGACTTATCTCACTGGCCATTTCATTGACTTTAGCCCAAAAGTCTTGGTCGTCCTGTTTGCCTGACCGTTTTAACTCGTTAACGTAATGTTCAAATGCCTCTTTGTTTTCATTGGCATAGAAAATTTCCAGCAATTTTAATTTCAGTACATTATTGTCCGGGGCGTCAGAAATAGCATGACGAATTAACTCCTCAGCTTGTTGATAGCGACCGTAAGCCAGGTAAACATCCGCTTCGGAGATTGGATCGACTTCATGCTGATCCGTGTCGAAAGCATCGAAATCACTGGGCGTGAATTCACTTAAAAACGAACTCTCGCCAACGGTACCCACATCATAACTTGAGGCATCTTCTATAGAGGGCACATTAAGCTGCTCCTCAAGATCAGGCAAACTGATCTCGGATGAGGCGGCGAACATGCTATGAATTTCTTCTTCAGCCTGAGTCTGGCGTTTTCTTAAACCGTACCAGCCAACGCCGCCCAATACGCCCAATCCAAGCAGCGTGAGCAGTTCATAATAATAGTCAGAGAAAAAGCTCGTTTCCGGCTCAGGCGCTATAACCGGTAGAGGTTTGGGTTTAACAGGAGCTGGTTTTGCAACCGGGACAGGTTGCGGCTGGGGCTGAGAAGGGGTAGGCACCACAACAACCGGTTCGCTGATCTTATTCGGTTCAACAGTGACAGGTAGGGGTTCTGAAGCTTTTTCCTTATTTTGTAAGACCGCAAGTTGCTCGTCTTTCAATGCCAGCAACTGTTGCATAACCGCCAATTGTTGCTCAAGCTTCTCCATTCTGACCTGCAAATCGGACTGAGCCTTGTCCTGCGCAACAGGTGCCTGGCCTGTTGCGGACGACGGAGTAACGGAGTCTTTGACGCTTCCGTCCTCCTGATTGCCGCTGACTACATTGTCCGTATCAGCCACATCAACAGCCGTTGGTGCAACCAATTTTAATTCGTTTTCAACAGTTTCCTGCACCGGTTTTTCAACCTCAGCGCTTTGCCGACTTAGTCCGCTTTTCCAGGCCTGATTATGCTTTTGAAACTCAGCTATCGCATCCTGCCTGCTCAGTTTCAATATGACATCTTTACTGGGAATTTTAAGCCGGGTTCCGGCCGTCAACGCATTGACATTGTCCTTGAAGAAAGCTTGAGGATTCGCTTCAAACAAGGCCATCATGACCTGTTCTACCGAAGCGTCTTTTGCCCGGTTTATTTTTGATGCGACTGTCCATAAAGTATCGGAACGACCGACGGGACCATAGACATTAGGATCGGCCGGTTTGGAAGGGCGTTTGGGTCTTGGCGTGTAATCGTAGTCGTCAGCTGATCTTGCTGACGGCTCAGTACGGGATTCTGGAGCGGAAAACACAGGAACTACTGCCTGCTGATAAGTTGCAGGAGGATCAACCAGAACAGTAAATTCGCGGTATATATTGCCTTTAGGCCAAGTGACTTGTAGCAAGAAATCCAAAAATGGCTCTCTTAAAGCCTCGGATGAAGTCAACCTGACAACCACCACTCCATTAGGCTTGGTAATCAGATCAAACCTGATTTTGGAAAGAAAGCCCGCCCAAGATAAACCGGCCTCATCGAATTTGTCGGGTGAAGCCAGTTTAACTTGAATATCGGATGCATTTTCATCACCTGAAAGCTGCAGTGCAATTTCAGCGTTTAAATTCTGATTCAGAGCTGAGTGCAATTTGATCTCCCCTAACCCTAATGGGAGCGCGCTCGTAGGTGTCAGCAACGATACAAGCGCTAAAGTTCTAGTCAAATTGCGCACATTGTTCTCCTTCTATACACATTTACCACTGTCTAAACTCGGATCAGCCAAATACAGAAATAAGCTTAGCTTAGATGTAATTTTTTACCAGCTCTTCGGCTATTTGCACACTGTTCAAGGCCGCACCTTTCCTAACGTTATCCCCGACAACCCAAAGGTTCAAGCCCAATGGGTGCGAAATATCCTCCCTGATACGGCCTACAAAAACATTATCATGTCCGGAGGATTCGGTTACTGCCGTTGGATAACCGCCGTCCTTACGCGCGTCCATTACCGTAACGCCGGGCGCACGGGCGAGTAGCTTTCTTACGGTATCCACATCAATCTTTTTGCGCGTCTCAATATGGACCGCTTCGGAATGACCATAGAAAACAGGAACCCGCACAGCAGTAGGATTGACCTGAATGCTTTCATCCTCCATGATTTTTCGCGTTTCCCAGACCATTTTCATTTCTTCTTTGGTATAGCCGTTATCCATGAAAACATCAATTTGCGGCAACACATTAAATGCGATCTGTTTAGGATAAACCGATGACTGAGCCGGTTTGCCATTTAATAACGCAGCCGTCTGCTGAACCAATTCCTCGATGGCCTCTTTGCCCGTTCCTGAGACAGCCTGATAAGTACACACATTGATGCGATCGATGCCCACCGCGTCATAAATGGGTTTTAACGCAACCAGCATTTGAATCGTTGAACAATTTGGGTTGGCAATTATGCCTCTGTTTTTATAATCGGCAATTCGATGAGGATTGACTTCAGGAACCACTAAAGGAATGTCATCGTCATAACGAAACTGTGACGTGTTATCTATCACGATACAGCCCGCAGCTGCGGCTTTGGGCGCATATTCAGCCGACACCGAGGCGCCTGGTGAAAATAAGCCGATTTGTACTTTTGAAAAATCAAAATCGGCTAAATCCTGTACTTTTAAATAGGAGCCTTTAAAGTGGATTCGTTTTCCTTCGGAACGGCTGCTGGCTAACGCATAGACCTCACCCACCGGAAAATTGCGTTCTTCTAATATCGATAGCATCGCTTCACCGACAGCGCCTGTTGCACCGACGACTGCGACGTTATAAAGTTTTGTCATTGTTTATTACTCGTGTGTTAATGCGGATATATCTGCATCACCTAATAGATGATGCAAACTCTAATTATCGCTTTAGAATCTATAAGCTATCAGTCTGTAAATAACCAGGGCGCCCTTTTTGCCCGCTCAACTTCATAGGCTTTGATTGAATCGGCCTGCAGCAGTGTTAAGGCTATATCATCCAAACCATTTAAAAGCCGGTATTTTCGGGCTGCATCAATCTCGAATGGTATTGTTTTAGCGCTGGGCGTAGTTATCGTCTGAGCATCAAGATCAATGGTTAATTGATAGCCCTTTACCTGCTCATTAAACAAATCATCAACGATGCTGCTAGTGAGAACAATCGGTAATAGTCCGTTTTTAAAGCAGTTGTTATAAAAAATGTCGGCAAAACTGGTTGCGATGATCGCTCTAAATCCAAAATCCTCAAGTGCCCAAGGAGCATGTTCTCGAGAAGATCCGCAGCCGAAATTCTCCCGTGTCAATAATATTTGGGCACCTTGGTAATCCGGCTTGTTCAAAACAAAATCAGGATTGATAGGCCGATGGGTACAATCCATTTCAGGCTCGCCCCTATCCAGATAACGCCATTCATCGAAAAGGAAAGGACCAAAACCTGAACGGCGGATAGATTTTAGAAACTGTTTAGGAATGATCGCGTCGGTGTCGACGTTTGCCCTGTCTAGCGGGGCCACTAATGAAGTTAGTCGGGTAAATGGTTTCATCGATTTAGTTCCTGCTCAGCTTGCTGACATCAACGAAATGGCCAGCGATCGCTGCGGCTGCAGCCATTGCGGGACTGACCAGATGCGTTCTGCCTCCGTATCCCTGCCGACCTTCAAAATTTCGGTTAGAGGTTGAAGCACAACGCTCACCGGGTTCCAGTTTATCGGCATTCATCGCCAGACACATCGAACAGCCCGGATCACGCCATTCAAAACCAGCCTCTATAAACACTTTATCCAGACCTTCGGATTCAGCCTGCTGTTTGACCAGACCGGAACCCGGAACGACCATTGCCAATTTGATACTGGCCGCTACTTTTTGCCCTTTTGCCACTTCAGCCGCCGCCCGCAAATCTTCAATACGCGAGTTGGTGCAAGAACCAATGAAGATTTTATCGAGGTAAATACCGGTTATTGGCTGACCGGCTTCAAGATCCATGTATTGCAAAGCTCGCAGCATGCTCTCTTTTTTGACTGGGTCGGTTTCAAGGGTGGGATCAGGCACGGATGCATCAACCGGCACGACTAATTCCGGCGAGGTTCCCCAGGTCACCTGCGGCTTGATTTGCGTTGCATCCAGTTCGACCACTTTATCGAATACAGCATCGGCATCCGAATGAAGCAAACGCCACAAGCGTTCAGCCATAAACCAGTTGCTGCCTTTGGGAGCAAAAGGTCTGCCGCGGTAATAATCGATGGTAATTTCATCAACGCCGATCAAACCGGCGCGCGCACCTGCTTCAATCGCCATATTGCAGACGGTCATACGCCCTTCCATTGACAAGGCTCTGATGGCTGAACCGGCAAACTCAATGGTGTAGCCGTTTCCGCCTGCCGTGCCTATTTTACCGATGATTGCCAGCACGATATCTTTTGCAGTCACACCCGGACCGACTTGACCTTCAACCTTGATCAGCAGGTTCTTGGCTTTTTTCTGCACAAGACATTGCGTAGCCAGCACATGTTCGACTTCAGAAGTTCCGATACCGAACGCCAGCGCCCCGGAAGCTCCGTGCGTTGAAGTATGGGAATCACCGCAGACAACCGTCATTCCCGGCAAGGTTGCCCCTTGCTCCGGTCCGACGACATGTACGATACCCTGTCTGATATCCGTCATGTTAAATTCGGTGATGCCAAATTCCGTGCAATTTTTATCCAGCGTTTCAACTTGTAAACGCGAAATCGGGTCGGCAATACCCTTATCTCTGTCGGTTGTGGGCACGTTATGGTCGGCAACCGCGAGATTTCTGGATCTGCGCCACGGCTGACGCCCTGCCAAACGAAGTCCTTCAAAAGCTTGGGGTGAAGTGACCTCATGGACCAATTGGCGATCAATATAAATCAACGCGGAACCATCGTCGTCCGTATAGACCACATGATCGTCCCATAATTTGTCGTATAAAGTTTTACCTGGCATAGCTTTATCAATAATTACGCCGGACTGCCGGCTTTGAAGAATAACCCCGGCAAACCGTTTAGCGGTTAAACCGGAAACCGTTTAATCAGCTCAATATGGCAAATACTTTCTGAGTAATTTGATCTACAGTGCCTACTCCCTCAATAGAAGCAAACCGGTTGGTACGTTCCGGAGCAGAGTAAAAACCCACCAGCGGCTTGGTTTGTTCATGATAGACACTCAATCGCTTGCGAACGGTCTCTTCTTTGTCATCATCACGCTGAATCAAGGGCTCACCGGTCACATCATCAACCCCCTCAGTTTTGGGCGAATTAAATTCGATATGGTAGGTTCGGCCCGATCCAGGGTGAACACGTCTGCCGCTCATTCGTTTGACGATGTCCTCATCTTCAACGACGATTTCTATGACCTGATCGATCACCACACCCATCGTCATCAAACCTTCTGCCTGAGCAATCGTCCGGGGAAAACCATCGAGTAAAAAACCATTGCTGCAATCAGGCTGCGTAATACGTTCTTTAATGAGGCCCAAGATAATATCATCGGAAACCAAGCCGCCCGCATCCATTACCTTTTTAGCTTCAATTCCCAAGGTTGTACCCTCGCGCACTGCGGCTCGAAGCATGTCACCGGTCGATATTTGGGGAATCTTGAATCGTTCGGTAATAAACTGGGCCTGAGTTCCCTTGCCGGAACCTGGACTGCCCAAAAGAATGATGCGCATAACTAACTCCAATGTGGTTATTATTGTATTTTGGAACGTTCAGACTGGTGTAAAGTAAAAATACAGCGTCGATACACCAGCGGAAAGTCAATAGAATTAAACGCTCCATTTTATATCAGAACATCTATTAACTCTTGTAAAAATATGATTATTTCCCTATTCTTAGCCGGTTTTATAAAACTTAGGAGTAAAGTTACATGCGCGTTGCAGATTTAATGACAACTAAAGTATTCACGGTTGACCAGCATGACATGGTTGATCGCGTCTTTTTCTTGATCCATTACGAAAAAGTCAGGCATTTACCCGTGACAGAAAAAGGTAAAGTGATTGGCATTGTCTCTGACAGGGATTTATACAAAGCGCTGGGTCCTAAAAGCAATTCCAAATCGATTGAACCGGTTGAAGGATCTACTTTACTCCATGTCATTCCGCAAAAAGTTCAGCACATTATGCGCCGTGGCGTATTAACCGTTAATCCTGAAACCTATGCGTCAGAAGCGGCCGGAATTATGGCTGAAAACAAAGTAGGCGCATTACCAGTTGTTGACCAGAATCATAAATTAGTCGGCATTGTATCGGCAACGGATATTCTGAGGGTTTTTGCAAAGATTCAAAAAGCTAATGAAGCACGAGAAGAACGTATCTCTGACGGCGTCAGCCATACTTAAGCATTAAAACAAAAAGCCCTTCGGGGCTTTTTTATTCATTTCTTTCAAAGTAGAAACATGTGTCGCCCGAAGCAATAACTGAACAGACCCGGCATTGGCTCGAGACCGTCGTCATCGGCTTAAATCTGTGCCCTTTCGCCCGTAAAGTCCATGAGCAAAAGCGTATTCGTTACAGCGTCTGCTTTGAGCTCAATACCGCTTATTGCCTGGATCTGTTGCTTGAAGAGCTTAAACAACTGGATCAAAATCCTGCTATCGCGACAACCTTGCTGATTTATGCCGAGGCTTTCTCCGAATTCGATGACTACCTGGATTTACTCGGCTTGGCCGAGGACTTATTGATCGATAACGGTTATGAAGGCATTTATCAGCTGGCAAGCTTTCATCCGGATTACCGCTTTGATAGTTGTGATGACAGCGATCCCGCCAACTTCACCAACCGGTCACCTTATCCCATGCTGCACCTGCTGAGAGAGAGCGATCTGGAACTGGCGATAGCGCAACACCCGGACGCAACTTTAATCCCCGAAAGCAATATAGCTTTGACCCGTAATTTAGGATTGGAGTACATGCAAAAACACTTGGCGGCCTGTTACACGAAAAACACTAACGCTTAAAAACAAAAAGCCCGCCCTTGAATGCAAGGACGGGCTTTTTAGTCACGGGTGGAATCTTATTATCAGCGAATTTTATTAAGCGGCAACAGCCGTTTTACGTGCACGGGCAAAGCCTAATAAACCCAATAAACCGGTACCCATAAACCACACCGCTGCGGGAACAGGAATAGGTGCGCCTCCATCAGGAGAAATAATGGCAATGTCTTTAGAACTCCCGTTTCTGTTGGGACCTACCGACTGAGCTCTGATGCCGAATGCGGTGCCGGAGAATGCATTTTCCAAAGTAATACCATCCAGAATAGCGATGGTAAAACTGGTTTGGCTAATAAAATCAAAACCCGATCCCGAATTTCCAATCGTCAACAGTACATCAGGCCTACCACCGGAAAATTCACTGGCGCCAGCACCATTAAAATTGTTGCCGCCCTGATTGTTCAAAGTATTAAAACCGATTTTGGTAATATCATCACCGTCTATATCGCTGGCTGTGATCTCATAGTTCAAGTCAAACGCAATACCCAGAATGTCGCCTGTATTTGGACTGTTCTCGGCAATCTTGACATTGACATTGAATACGTCAGCAAGTTGGTCAATAGTGACGACATAGTTGACAGCATCAGAACCGTATTGGACAAAATTATTAAATGTCACAGTACCTGCGCTTGCAGAACCCGCACTTGCCATTAATAAGCCCGCGAGCATCGCGCTACTGGGGGTAATTTTTCTCATACACTGTCTCCGAAGGGTTAAAAATCTGATTACCTAGTTTACTGCTTGGTAGTATAAACAAAATAAATTACTGTGACTAATATCACATAATAGATCTTATTTCCTTGAGCATTGCGGCTTGCTCAAATTGCACTACCATTTCCTGATAACGCGGTCATTGCCGATACTAACAGCGAAAAATCTTATCATGCTCGCAATCCAAGCCGGGCCAAGTCGACTGCCATTAACCGACTTCGCTAATTGCTGGTCCTGAAATCCGACAACAGCATTACTCCCTTTTGACCGAAAAAACGTCTAGGAATGGGAAGGTGTGGGGTATGCCTAACTAGGATGTCGGCAGCTGGGAGCTGCCGCAAGCCCCCATGGACGGGTTCACGGCGTTCCTCGATAGGCATACTCCACACCAAACAAACTTGAACGATTATTGAGTAAGAAGGGAGTAGAAAACTTAAAAGTTTAAGTTCAGATCGTTTTACAATAGCCACGACAATTTAGGTTTTCAAATACATTGCGCTAACAGACCGAACTATTCATGAATACAATCGATATAGAACAGATAAAAACTTATCTTCTAAACCTGCAAGACGGCATCTGCAGCGCTTTGGAGACCCAGGAACCCGGCACAGGCTTCACCGAAGATAACTGGGTCCGACCCGAAGGTGGGGGCGGCAGAACGCGTGTGCTGACCGGCGGAGAGGTTATCGAACAAGGCGGCGTCAACTTTTCCCATGTTCATGGCGCCCATTTACCACCTTCTGCCACAGCAGCCCGACCGGAATTGGCCAACCGGCGATTTCAGGCGATGGGCGTTTCGTTAGTCATTCATCCGCTGAACCCTTTCGTTCCGACGTCCCACGCAAATGTCAGATTTTTTGTTGCCGAAAAACCGGGTGAAGACCCTATCTGGTGGTTTGGCGGTGGCTTTGACCTGACCCCTTTTTATCCAGTAGAAGAGGATGTCATTCACTGGCACCGAACCGCAAAAGCGGCTTGCGAACCTTTTGGCGCAGACGTATACCCAAACTATAAAACCTGGTGTGACAACTATTTCTATTTAAAACACAGAAACGAAACCCGTGGCGTAGGGGGGCTATTCTTCGATGATTTAAATGAATGGGGCTTTGAGCGCAGTTTTGCATTCATGCAGAGTGTTGGCGATCATTACATTGACGCCTATCTGCCGATTGTCGAAAAACGCAAAAATACGGCATACGGTGAACGCGAACGGGAATTTCAACTCTACAGGCGCGGGCGTTATGTCGAGTTTAATCTGGTTTATGACCGCGGCACGCTGTTTGGCCTGCAGTCTGGCGGAAGAACGGAATCCATACTCATGTCGATGCCCCCTGTCGCGCATTGGAAGTACAACTGGCATCCTGAACCAGGAAGCCCCGAGTCGCTCCTTTACGACCGCTATCTTAAGCCGCAGACATGGCTGGATTAGATTTTTATCGTGCTCTGGACTGCCCATTGAAAAGGGTTAGCAGCCCCATTCAACTCACTCGCATCACATCGACCGAAACCAATAAAGTATGCTGACCGCCGCCGTATGCGACGCCTTTTAAAGGCGTCACATCACTGTAATCGCGTCCCCAGGCCAACGTAATATGCTGGTCTGTCGGCATCTTGTTATTGGTAGGATCGAACTCGCACCACCCGGTACCGGGAATATACACCGCAAACCAGGCATGTGAAGCATCAGCCCCTACCAGCCGTTGCACACCCGGCATGGGTGTCGATTCAATATAACCACTCACATAGCGGGCCGCAAGTCCGTATGAGCGCAAACAACCGATTGCCAAATGAGCAAAATCCTGACACACACCCCGCCTATGGGCTAAAACATCGGATAACGGCGTTGCAATCGTCGTAAACGCAGGATCGTAAGTAAAATCGTTGTATATCCGGCGCATTAAATCGGCGACCGCATCGATCAACGGTCTATTGGGTGAAAAAGAAGCACCGGCATATCCGGCCAGATCACCACTGCTGACGACCATAGGCGAATCGAGTAAATATTGCCTGGCGTCCATCAACTCAAAGTTGTCCTCAGCCCAATAGGCCTGAGCTAAAGACCTTACCTGCGACTGCGCCTGAATGAACGGCGACTGCAATATTGACCTCGCCTCTTCCCACGTAATTGAACTGATGGAATTTTGCTGTTGAAGTCCGGAGTGGATAATCACATCACTCAATGCCGTGACCGTCAATTTGGCATGAGACTGCTGGATTGCAAAGTAAGCAACCCGGTTACCGAAAAAGTCGGTACGTTCTTTAAAGTCACTGGGTTCAGGACTTAACTCAAACCGGCTGGAAACACATTGCTGCCGCCAAAATTCCCGGGGTTGAAGACGCGCTTCGTTCTGACACAAGCCTACCGGCTGACTGTAGTGGTAAGTTGTCGTGTGCGTGATATTGAACCTCAAAGCTCCTCCTCGGATTGAGTCGGCGTCAACTGATGGATATCCTGAGCATGACTGAAATAAGCTTGCGCTATCATGTCGGATGCTCGCCATAACCGCTCAGTGACACTGACTAACAATGAGTCCAGCTGACTGTAAACACCTTCATTCTGTTTGACTTTAGTCAACTCAACCAGATTGACCAAGCGTATATCCGTATAGGCCTTAAAAATATCGCGCTCTTGAGGGCTTAATTTTCCTGTATGCCGTTCAGAAGGCATGGCGGTAATATTTGAGCCCAACTGCTGAAGCTGATAAGCCAGTGAGCGGGGATGTGTTTCATCCATTAATAACAGCTCCAGCACCATAGGTAACTTGATAAAAGACCGGTAGCGCCGCTGATAAACACTCAGGCTGTCGGTTGAAATGAGCACCGCTTCCAGCAGCCGGTTTTGCACGGCTTCCTCATGACGCAACACCACAGTGGATCGAAGCAAGGCAATCAGCATCAACGCCCTTTCCAGTCTTCGCCCGCTATCCAGCATTAACCAGCCCGATTCACGCGCCATACTTTCGCTGGTTAACCCCGTGAAGGCGACAATCCCGGTTATTAATTCATTGAGATGATCCAGTAATGACTCTATCGATATAGGCTGCGAAATGACATGAAGCTGCCAGCGCTGTTGAATATCATCGACACAGCGCCAGGTATCCAGCGACCAGAGATCCCGAATATTGAACGCGGAGTGACGAAACGCATTCAGCGAATACGGCAACGCGCCTATCCGGTTTTGATCGCGCGCCAAAGACAGTAATTCGGCTTCAGGTTTATTCAACACGCTTTCATCACCCCGGATAAAACCCGGATAGGTCACGGTAACCTGAGTCAGCGCTTTAAGAAGAACATGACGGCATTTGATGTTTACATCGGTGGTATCCAGGTTTTCGAGTATATTTTGCAATACGGTGCGCATCAACCGGGCTGCTGATTCAGAGCGCTCCAGATTTCGGCCTACCCAATAAAGATTATCGGCCGCCCGACTGGGCAGAGGTTCAAATACCGGCTCGACCAACTGATTACGGCGCGGCTTCAGCCACAAACTGACCTCGTGCTCAGGCTTATCCGCCAATACCCAGGTATCCTTACTCAAACCACCTTCCTGGTTGGATACGACAAACGTGTCGCGTTCCTTGGCAATACGGGTCAGACCACCCGGCATGGCTTCATAGCCGTTATCACCCGCAATGACAAAATTTCTTAAAATCGCATTCCGAGGCTCTATATGCCCGTCGACAAATGCCGGCACGGTTGAAAACCCCACTTTTTCCTGACCCACAAACAGGTGAGGTTTAGCCAAAATCATCGCACGAAGATTTTCTTTTTCCTGCCTGCTTAATTGAGAACCGAATACCGTCCTTTTCATGGCACTGCGGTTAACGGCCTTGATCACCATTCTGTCGAGATTTTGCAGGACAAAATCACATTCTCGTTTTTGCCCGCACCACCAGGTTGCCACAGAGGGCAGCAGTAATTCCTGATTTAAAAAGTAGCGTGCCAGACGCGGCAAAAAGGCCAGCAAGCCGTTATTTTCCAGGACACTGCTTCCCAATGGATTGGCAATCGTGACGTTTCCCCGTCTGACCGCTTCCAGAATTCCCGCCACACCAAGCCGAGAGCTTGAACGAAGTTCCAATGGATCACAAAAGGAATCATCCACCCGCCTGAGAATCACATCGACCTGATGCAGGCCTTGAAGCGACTTTAACCATACCCGCCCATCCCTGACCGTAAGATCGTCACCCTGAACCAGCGTATAACCCAGATGCGACGAAAGATAAGCGTGCTCAAAATAGGTTTCGTTGAGTGATCCGGGAGTCAGTACGACAATGCGGGGGAAATCTTTGTTATGTGCCGCCAGATTAGCCAGTCCACTGCGCAATGAACGAAAAAACCCGGATAAGCGATGAACATGGGCATCGCGAAACAAATCAGGCAAAACCCGGGTCATCACAATCCGGTTCTCCAGGGCATAACCGGCACCGGAAGGCGCCTGAGTCCGGTTACCCAACGCCCACATCCGCCCATCAGGCCCTCTTGCAAGATCGGCCGAGTAAATAAACAACTTTTGATGACTGGCTTTTAATGAGCCGACACAAGGGCGCAAAAACCCCTCATGACCATAAATCAGCTCGATCGGTACCAAACGTTTTTTCAGTAAATTCTGTTCGCCGTAAACATCCTGCAATATCAGGTTAAACAGTTCTGCCCGCTGAACCAAACCGGCGGCAATTTTATCCCATTCCTCACTGCTGATAAGAAGCGGCACGGGATCCAGCTGCCAAGGTCGTGCCTGGGTTTTTGAGTCGGCATAAACATTATAAGTGACGCCATTATCCCTGAGGATTCTTTGCGCTTCCTGTCGACGCCGGGCCAATTCCTCGCCGCCCATTTTTTCGAGCGAGGCCATGAAGTTTTCCCAATAGGGCTGAACTTTTCCCCGGGAAGCATACATTTCATCATAGCTGCCGAGCTGCGTCGCATAGTGTTGCGTCCCCAAATCACAGTTCATTTGATTGGCATTGCTTGAGCTGATCTGTTCCGAATCCATTGAATTAATACATTATGAGAAAGAAACCCTGGTTTCATTGTCCTGAATTTAATCCGTATGCCTTAACCTAAAAACGGCGGTCAGCCCACGAAAAGTAAGAAAATACCCAATAACCAGTCTGTTGCCCCTGTGCCGCCATCAACCTTTTGGCTAACAGCCGACAACCGCGTATTTGATTGATGATTATCGTGCTTTGCAAGTTTTAGTGAGCCAAAAGCCATTTTCAAGAAAGGATCAGATTATCCTAAAAAGCCATTGTCCAGGTTGATGCAGAAAAATCCATATCCCCCTGCGTTTTAATCAACAAAAAACATCTTCAGGATTATAGCTTTGTAACCTTCCCTTACTTTAATTTTTTCCAATCGACACCACTGTAGACGCGAGGCAGTCACATCTACACTGTTATACCTTTCGCACTTCAAAGTTCGACAGCGCCTAAGGAGGCACCGGGTTGTTCGGCAAAGGCTTTGCCAGCATGGATGCTGGCATAGAGCCTACATGGATGTATTTGCGGCGTCCTTTGACGGGCACCCCGGTGCCGAATTTCGATCAACGATGGGTATAAATGTGTGCTTTCCAATTACAGCACTTTATCATCAGTTCCGGTACCTTAAGTCCAAGGTGTAAGGAAAATCTTTATTCGGCTCTTCTTGCGGTGGCGCCATAGGTCTAGGCTCGGCACCGGCAACAACGAACCGTCCTTCCATCGGCTTGTCAGAAGGCGCAACAGGTGAAGTTGCCATAGGCGGCCGGATAATCGTTCCCGGAGTATGCCCATAGTCCCAGAAGCGCGTAATCCGGCGAGCCTCCGCCTCATAAGCGTTAACCGGGAAGGCATCGTAACTGCGTCCTCCAGGGTGCGCGACAAAATAGGTACAGCCACCAATCGCATGCCCGTTCCAGGTATCAATGACGTCAAACACCAACGGCGTATGCGGACTGATCGTAGGATGCAGCGCAGAAGGCGGCTGCCATGCCCGATAACGCACACCGGCCACATATTCACCTCTGCGCCCGGTATTACGCAACTGCAACCGCCTGCCGTTACAGGATAAAACATAACGCCCTTCGGTAAAGCCGGTCACCTTAACCTGCAAGCGTTCGACTGACGAATCGACATAACGCGCGGTGCCTGCCCGGCTGACTTCTTCACCCAAAACATGCCACGGCTCAATCGCAAAGCGCAATTCCAGATCCATATCATCGATCATGGTATTACCGTAGCGTGGAAAACGGAATTCGAAAAAAGGATCCAGCCATTCCAATTCAAACGGATAGCCTGCTCTTTGCAAATCCTTGACTACATGCTTCATATCCTCCTTGACGTAATGAGGCAGCATGAACCGGTCATGCAATTCAGTCCCCCAGCGTACGAGTTCATGCTTGTAAGGCTCTCGCCAAAACCAGGCGATCAATGACCGCAACAGCACCATCTGCACCAACGACATACGCGCATGCGGCGGCATTTCAAAAGCGCGCAATTCTAAAATACCAAGGCGGCCGGTAGAACTATCCGGTGAATAAAGTTTGTCGATACAAAACTCGGAACGATGGGTATTTCCAGTAATATCGGTCAGCAAGTGACGCAACAAACGGTCAACCAGCCAGGGTGCGGGTGATTCGCCTTCCGGCATTTGTTGAAAGGCAATTTCCAGCTCATACAGCTTTTCGTCGCGCCCTTCATCGACACGCGGCGCCTGACTGGTGGGACCGATAAACATACCGGAAAACAGATAGGATAATCCGGGATGATGCTGCCAATAGGTAATCAGGCTTCGCAGCAAATCTGGCCGTCTCAATAAGGGACTGTCGATAGGTGATTCTGCGCCCATCGTAATATGATTGCCGCCTCCGGTTCCGGTATGCCTGCCATCCAGCATAAATTTCTCAGTGCCCAAGCGAACCAGATGGGCCTGTTCGTAAAGCACTGTGGTTTTATCAACCAGTTCCTGCCAGGTTTTGGAGGGATGAATATTCACCTCAATCACACCCGGGTCCGGCGTTATCATCAACCGCTCTATGCGGTAATCACGGGGTGGCTCGTAGCCTTCCAGCACGACAGGAATCTTAAGCGATTCAGCCGTTGCTTCAACGCCAGCCACTAACTCCAGGTAATGTTCCAATAAGGTCATCGGCGGAAGAAAGACATGCATCATGCCATTTCTGACTTCTACGCAAATGGACGTATGCGGCACGCCTACTTGTACAGTTTCTTCGTCCCCTGCTGCCTGCTCAACTATTTCAGGATGGTCTTTGGTCCGCTTTTCAAGGTGACTGTACCTGCGAGTCACCTCGCCATAGTAATCGCCCAGTTCCGGCAAGTCCTGGAACAAGCTTTGCGGCTCGCCGCTGTCGCGCTTATCGGGGGCAACCCAGGGCAAACTGTCCAGAGGCTGCCGCATTCCCATCGGAGAATTTCCGGGAATCAGAAACATAGCTCCACGACGGAAATTCCAGGGTCCGCTTTGCCAGCGCTGGCCTGACCAGTCCCACTGTATCGGTAGAGAAAAGCCAACCGGCTCGCTCAAATCATTTTCAAGAACAGATGCCAACGTCCGGCGATCCAGAGAATCTTTCAAATTGACTTTAAAAGGATCCAGATTTTCCGGAATATTGCCTTCCTGCCAGACATAATAGAAAGTATCTTCAAACGCCGTCACAATGTATCGCGTCTTTATACCCAGACGTTGAGTCAACTGACGCATGAATGCATAAGCATCTTTGACGGTAAATGTATGTTCTTTGGTGATGTCGGCGAGTAACTCGGGATTGCGCCAGACTGGAAAGCCGTCTTTTCGCCAGAAACACCCGTATTGCCAACGAGGCAAAGGCTCACCGGGATACCATTTGCCCTGGCCGTAATGCAACATCGCTCCGGCAGCAAACGTATCACGCAGACGAAGCGTCAGGGCATGGGCTCTTTCCCTTTTGTGATCGCCATCAGCGAGGGTATTCCATTCGGCACCTTCCATATCATCGACAGATACAAAAGTGGGCTCACCACCCATGGTCAATCTGACATCATCCTCCAGTAACTGGCGGTCGACCTGCTGGCCCAACGCATCGATGTAATACCATTGTTCGTCGGTATAAGGCTTAGTCACCCTGGGATCTTCATGCAAGCGGGTAACCGAATTATCAAATTCGAAAGACACTTCGCATTTATCGGTTGCGCCCGAAACCGGTGCAGCACTCGCAGGATCTGGCGTACAAGCCAAAGGAATATGGCCTTCTCCGGCCAACAGTCCCGACGTAGGGTCCAGACCAATCCAGCCTGCACCCGGAATATAGACTTCCGTCCAGGCATGTAGATCGGTAAAGTCATGCTCAGGTCCGGACGGGCCGTCCAGCGATTTGACATCGGCCGTCAATTGCACCAGATAACCCGACACAAACCGGGCAGCGAGCCCCAAATGGCGCATGATCTGGACTAACAGCCAGGCGGAATCACGGCAGGAACCGCTGCGTTTGGTCAGCGTTTCCTCACAGGATTGAATACCGACTTCCATGCGAATGTTGTAACCGATATCCTGAAAAACCTGGCGGTTAACATCGACTAAAAAGTCATTAATCGATCGTTTATCCTTTTTAAAGTTTTTAAGCCATTTGGTCAGTAATGGGCCGTCCTCAGTAATTGCAAGATTAGGCTCAAGTTCTTTAAACAATTGGCCATCGTATTTAAAGGGGTAGTCGACGGCGTACTCTTCAACGAAAAAATCAAAGGGATTGATGACCGTCAAATCGGCAATCACTTCCACCTCGACACTGAGCTTTTGGCATTTTTCCGGAAATACAACACGCGCCAAAATGTTACCAAATGGGTCTTGCTGCCAATTGATAAAATGCTCTTTAGGTTCGATCCGAAGCGCATAACCTTTAATCGGCGTTCTGCAATGAACAGCCGGTCTTAGTCTAAAGACATGAGGTGATAGAGAAACGGCGCGATCGAATTGATAGCTAGTCTTGTGGTTAATAGCCACCCGAATGGTCATATACTTTTCCTATTTTGGCAAGTGAGATGAACGATCTACTGATGACTGACAAACAAGGCAAAACCGGGCACGACCCAGAAATAACACTTCTTTGGTGCGCACGCTTCATTATGGTGCAAAAAAGCCCGTCGCTTTTTTAAAAACCAATTCAATAGTTACTGATTGCCCTGTTTTAAAGCGTATTTTATGCTCGCTTCATCAGTCACAAATTACACATAATTAATTTAGCAATTTTCGAGCCCAAATAAACCGAACGCCAGAATAATCTTAAAAAGCGGATTGGTTCAGATTCAACTGCCATCAAAGTAAGAGACCCCAATCAAAGATTAATGAGCCTTATCAATTTTTACAGATTGTAAGAGGGACGTTTTCACCGTGATGACTACAATCAAACGGGAAGTCATCACTTTATAATGAGGGTTTCCAGATAAAAGCTCGCGGTAATAAGCAGAAATGCCGCACAAAACGCGGCTAGTAAGTTTAAGTTTACCGCCGAAAAAACATCCCGGTCTTCAGCGGTATTAAATGAGGAAATATCTGAAAGTAAAATCCGTTTTATTCGGCTTTTTCTTTTGAATCCTTAGACTCATTAGAGGATTCTACGGGTGCGGAAGCTTGCACTTCTGCCTCACCGGCCTTCTCTTCATTTAAAGTGGCTTCTGTTTTATAAACCGCATCTTCTGCGGCTTCCGCTTCCTTGACTTTCAAACCCTCGATAAAATCCGTAAACCACTGATGTGACTTGATATTCTTAAGATCCGGATCATTCAAAATGTCTTCAATACTGGGCAGACTGCCGTGCTCATCAGAATCATCCAGAGCCTTCAGGCATTCTTCATTATCATTTCTTAACGCATAGATACAAGCCAGATTATAAGACGCCGTGCCTTTCTGGATTCTGTTGGCATTCAAAAAACTTTGCTTGGCCAGTTCATAGAGCTTATCCGAAGGAGGCACGCCTTTGGTGCGGGCCAGTTCCATGTAGGTAAAACCGCCGTCAATCGCGGCTCCGAGAAAATCCGGATCAACGGTTAAACAAAAATTAAACTTGGAAAGTGCATCTTCAAAAATGCTTATCGCTTCATCGCCTGATTTGGATTTTCCTTGATGAAGTAAAGCAAACCCCCAGTTATAGAGCGTTTCACTGAACAATAAATCTTTTGCCAGAACTTCAGCAAAGCCTTTGTAAGCCGTGCTGTATAACTGGTCGGCTTTAGCACCTTCATTTTTTCTTGCTTGCCTGACCTGCTTTATAGCAGCGTCAAGTTTTGATTTTTTAAAGAACGAGCCTAAAAAGGACATCTTTGCTCCTGAGTGATTGAGTTAATTATTATTAGAACGAACAGCATATCATCCTCATACAGGCGGTCAATGCTTAGAACTGTTATCGCTTGCCAGCGATAAAGCGTTTTTTCTCCGGCTTGCGTTGAAGTTTGGCGGGCTTTTTGAATGAAGTCGGTTTTGAAATTGGCTTTTTTACGGGCCGTGAAGACGGCACCTCTTTTTTGGCCTCTAAATTGACCGCCTCGTAACCGGTATCCAGCACTCTTGGAATCGTCTGTTTCAACAATTTTTCAATGGCTTTTAGTGCCATCGCTTCTTCAGGACAAACCAGAGACACTGAATGCCCGGGCAGTCCCGCTCTTCCGGTGCGTCCGATACGGTGTATGTAATCTTCAGCCACTGAAGGCAAATCAAAATTAACCACATAGGGCAGCTGATCGATATCCAAGCCCCTGGCGGCAATATCGGTAGCCACCAAGACCTGGACCTTACCCAGTTTAAAAGCATCCAGCGCTCTACTTCTTGCGCCCTGTGTTTTATCACCGTGCAAAACAGCACATTTGATGCCGTCCTTGAGCAATTGCAATCCCAGACGATCGGCACCGTGTTTTGTTCTTACAAATACCAGAACACCCCGCCACTGACCGTGGCCGATCAAATAGGATAGCAACTCCCGCTTGTACTCTCTTTTTATCGGATAAAGCGATTGTATGACGGTATCGGCAGCCACGCTGGACGCGGCAATTTCTATATCCACCGGTTTTTTCAACCACTGTGTCGCCAAATGCTTGATATCGGAAGATAAGGTGGCCGAAAACAGCAGGCTTTGTTTATCCGATGGCAGTATGGCTAATATCGCGTTGATCTCCTGACTAAACCCCATATCCAACATTCGATCCGCTTCATCCAGAACCAAAATGGACAGCGCATCAAAAGTAACATGACCTTGCCGAATATGATCCAGCAGACGACCCGGCGTCGCGACGACAATATCGCAGCCTCTGCGCAACCTTTGAGTCTGGCTGTTCATGCTCACGCCGCCGTATATCAGCTCGGCAAACAAATTGACATGCTTGCCGTAACGGGTGACATTTTCATGCACCTGCGCAGCCAATTCTCGTGTGGGCGTCAATATCAAAGCCCTGACCGGGCGTGGCTTGTTATAGGCCGTTTTGGATAAATGCTGCAACATCGGCAAAGCAAATGCAGCCGTTTTACCGGTCCCGGTTTGTGCTTTTGCCATGATATCGCAGCCCTTGAGAATCAGCGGAATGGCTGTAAATTGAATGGGTGTAGGGACTAGATAGCCCTGTTCAGTAACTGCCTGGACAAGTTCATCAGCAAGGCCTAGTGATTTGAAAGAAGTAGTTGAATCAGAATTCATTAATTTATTATCCAATTGACGGATCAGGGTTGAAAGTGGGCGTTGCCATTATGCTAAAGATCATGACAAGCCTTTTGGCTAATCCGGGATAACAACTTGCAACAACAATAAGCTTTATAATTTTTGGTCTCGGGTTGACCGGGTTTTAGTTCAGTGCAAAAAATAAAATCCACAAAAAGGAATCTTAACTTGTTTAGCTGAAATTTTAGTGCATCCTGACTATTCAGCGTAGGTTGGACTGCATGCTTTTCGCAACGCAACATTAACGCACTGGTCTTGAATGTTGGGTTAGCTATCGCCAACCGAAACCTACATTGCATTGTTTCAGACTTTTAGCAAATGCACTATTTTTGGGCGCTATGCTCATTTTTTAAGGTTATGTAATGCAGATAGGAATATTCGAGAAAAGCCTTCTCTTTGTCCGTTAATAATCTGACGGCTTTTGCCGGTGATCCCACATAGAGATAGCCGCTGTTCAGCTTTTTACCGGGCGGTACCAAAGCTCCGGCACCCAACATGACATAATCTTCCAAAACGGCACCGTCCATGACAATGGCCCCGATACCAATCAAACAATAACTGCCTATCTGGCAGGCATGCACAACGGCCCGATGACCTATTGTCACCCCTTTTCCTATCACAAGCGGATAGCCTTGGGGATTATAAGGTCCGGCATGAGAAACGTGCAAAACAGAACCGTCCTGAACATTGGTTCCCGCCCCGATGAAAATTGACTCCACATCCCCTCGTATTACCGAGGCAGGCCATACCGAGACATCATCCTCCAGCGTCACATCCCCTATGACTAGCGCTGACTCGTCAATATAGACGGATGCCCCGAGCTTGGGCTGTTTCCCATTAAAAGTACGAATTGCCATAGTTTGCCTCTGTTTGTTCAGAATTAACACTATTCACATGCTCAAACAATAGAGTATCAAAGTCTCGGAGATTTAGCGTTCTACGGTTACTATACCCTTTGTAGATCGAAATTCGGCGCCGGGGTGACAGTCAAAGGACGCCGTAAATACATCCCTATAGGCTCTAGCCAGCATCCATGCTGGCAAAGCCTTTGCCGAACACCCCGTTGCCTCCTTAGGCACTGCCGAAATTTGAACTGCGAGAGGTATATACACAGGTATTTTTTTATCCATCTCGGGACTTAAGATGCGGTTAAGTTTATCACTGTTTAATTCCCGGCGATTGTATATACTGGGCTCAAGATACGAAAACGAATGGCTAATAAGTCAGATGAGCTATAATTTCCGGCTTTAGTGCTGGCAGTAGCATTTCACTTTACTCCTCAATTGTCGGCTATAATTTTTAAAAAGGTTCAGATGTTCATATCGATGTGTTTAAGCAGTCATTATCATCGATTTTTAGTCCCTTTCCATTGAAAACTGATGCCATCCGTTTCAAGAGAAACGGATGGCGAATTGATTATGATCAACAGAAATTAATCGGATGTTAAATTAAATCGATTGCATCAATACCAATCGGTTTGCTAGAGAACAAACATGTATACAAAATACTTCGGACTCAACAAAAAACCTTTTTCTCTGATTCCCGACCCGGAATTTTTATTTCTCAGCCCACAGCATCGTAAAGCACTCAGTACCTTGCAATACGGTTTGATGAGTCATGCAGGTTTTACTGTGATTACCGGCGAAATAGGATCCGGAAAAACCACTTTAATCCGGAGCATGCTGGGCAAAATTAAAGATCAATGCACCGTCGGCGTCATTACTAATACACACAGCGCTTTTGGAGACCTGCTGACCTGGGTTCTTGGGGCTTTTAACATCACCCACGACACCAAAAACAAGGCGGAACGCTACGAATTGTTCGTCAGGTTTATCAATGAGCAAAATAAGAAAAAGCGCCGTGTCGTTCTGATCGTAGACGAAGCGCAAAACATGGAACTTGAAACGCTGGAAGAATTACGTCTGCTCTCCAATATCAATGTCCATCATGAGATCATGCTGCAGCTTATCCTGGTTGGGCAACCTGAGCTGGTAGATAAATTGAATGACCCTCAATTAGTCCAGTTTGCGCAGCGTATTTCCATTGAGTACCATCTGACTCCACTTAATTTTGAAGAAACTGAGCAGTATATAGAACACCGCTTGGCGACCGCCGGTTGTACCAAGAAAGTTTTCAACCGGTCAGCCTGTGCCGCCATTTTTTATTACACGGCTGGCGTCCCCAGATTAATCAACAATATCTGCGATTTGGCCATGGTTTTTGCTTTTGCAAACGATGCTACGGAAATTGGCTGGAAAACCATTATTGAAGTGATCAACGAAAGAAAAACCGGGGGGATCAAGCGCTTCAGAGGAAAATATTGCCCTGAACCGGATTTAATGCAAAAAGTAGCGGAAGCGGAAAAATTACGGCGTGCAATTTTAGAAAAAACCGGGGTCGACATCTCTAAAATTCATTAAAGATCAACAGGATTCAAACCTGTTTCGCCCCCCTTTTTTAGATAGCTCAGCGCATTCCAATCAACAGAAGACTGGCCCGTCACTATCAATTACATGGGCTATTTACTCGACAAATCTTAAGCCACATTTAAAAAGGCATATCCCTATGCCTGATATCAAAAGCTGACAATTTCTAGGAATTGCAAGCTGTTATTGAGCGGGTTTAGATTCTTCAACTGGTGCCGGCTTTAGGTCATCAAGCGCTTTCGATGCCGCATCAAGAGAACCTGAGGCAGCATCTTTGGAGGCATCCACGGCCTGAGCGGCACTCTCGGTGACAGCAGCGGCAGAGTCTTTTGCTCCTTCAACCACCTGAGACTGAACCTCTACAGCCTGATCAACCGCCCCTTGAGCTGCCGTAGCGGCTGCATCATTGACTTGTTTAACCGTTTCCACTGCTTCGCTAATGATTTCGCTGGGAGCAGCAGGAGCAGGAACGGCCTCTGTTACACTTTTAACCTCAGCAGGCGCCTGTTGAACCGCTTCTGTCTTTGCCGCTTCAGTATCTTCAGATTTATCACAGCCAGCCAGTGCAACCAAACCCGCCACGCCAATAATAAGTAGTTTTTTAGATTTCATAGCATCCTCTTTTGTTAATATATGATCTTTCATTAGGTTTCTTAAAATATCAAACTCTCTTTCTCTGTGCGATCGAATTGGCAATGTAAATGACACGCCAGCATTTGTCCTTATTTTCTGCACGGACAAAATTGTATACAAACGCAAAGACTGCCGTCTTCAAACTCAACCAAGGTCATCGCGTATTTCAAAATCCGTTAAACAATAACTTTTATCGGTATATTTTAATGGCTGAAAAAACATTAAACCAACTCAAAGTGATCACCTGCGGAGGTTGTATGCATCATCCTGCCCAACTTGAATGCCATCGACTGACCTTTTCTCTCAAAACTGACTGTCTGGCCTGACCTCATGATTCCGGAAGACAAAAGCAAACTGTCTTTGACCCGTAGCGCTGTAATTTTCGGTATAAATACCGCCCAAAAACCTTCTTTACGGACTGAAGATGAACTTGTAGCCCAGACCGCCTCGGATTCCAGGGCGATCAATTCAATACCCAATCGAATGGACTGGTTATCCAGCTTATTGATTCTTTTGAGAAGGCCAATTTCCAATCTTTTACCCTGATTTTGTTTAATGCCTAAAAGCTCGCCGACTTTTACCCTTCCGGCTTGTGGTTTCATTATGAAGCCGTAGCCTTTGATACTGGTGTCAATAAATTCAAAATCAACCTCCGGAGTTTTCGCACCGGCTCGATTATCCAGAACATCTGCAGAATCAGAATCGGGTAGGGTTGCCTTATTCCTATGTTCTTTTCCTAAGTCAGGCCATGGGATTTTAGGTTTGGATTTTGAAAAATGCGGCTGCTTTGTTTGATAATCGAAGTCAGTGTCCAACGGCACTAAATCCAGATCAGGCACTTTCCAAAAACCCAACATTTCCTGACGCTCGACACCCGGTAAAGATGTTTTTTGGTTAATCGTTTTCTCTTGTCCGACCGCCAGATAACTGATAATGCTCGCAAACCCCAAATAGGCGCTGATCTCGCCGTGGGCAGCCAGCCTTCTGTATTTTCGGCTATGTACCAGACTCAAAGAATTAACGGCTTTAACTAAAAGGGTCCCTATTGCCTTCTGCTGGGCTGTTTTCACGCCCAACTCTAAAGGCAGCATCTTATTGATCTGCATGGCTACAGGAAAAACATCTAAATACCGGCTGAAAGAATCATGATCCGTTATCCTTTTAGGCGCAGACTCATTTTCAAAATTGAAGCCATAGGTATTTTGCAAAACATCCACTTCAACGGTGTCCTCAATATGCGCATAGTCAACATAGGACTCCAGCAATTCTTTGAGCCTTTTCATTTCTCGTGGACTCAAACTTTGACAGTCACATGCTTCAAAAATAAGAATATTCTTGAAAACAGCATCGATTGTCCTGGTTTTATAAGTCAATTCTGGCAGCAGCAAATCAACCAGCGTCAATTCTTCAGCACATTTAAAAACGCGGTAGCATTCCGCCCAGAAGTGATCCTCCAACTCGGCATACATCATCTTACTGAGTAACTGAATTTGAGCTGAAGCATGCAGCGCCAAATATAAAACAACAGCCTGTTCCAAACGCGAAAGAACAACATTTGTCTGGCGACCCAGTTCCGGAACCATCGCCAGCAAACCCGTAAACAAAGCCCTGAAAATAGCGTTTGCCACCTCCATTTGAGCTTCTTCATCATCCGTTACCGGAAACTTTGTATCCAGTAAACCTCTGTCATTTTTTTCAACCAAATTATCTGCAACAGGAGTGATGTGTTCGTATAACTGGCACTTAAGTTTTAGCGGGATAGACAAGCCGTTCAGCTGATTCAAGACAGCATTAAGCTGACAACAGGCTTTATAAGGATCTTGTAAATTCAAGCCATTCAGCCAGTCAATCAATGCCGGCTTGGTGAGTTGGAATGGCAAAGCCGAAATTTCATCAGCACTGGATTCATTTAAATTACCGTTCATTATTTCCTGATCTACCGCGTAATATATCGATTAAAGCTCTGAATAAAACAATAATCGAACCAGCAAAAAAATAGCTGTTAATCGTAGTTATCAGATGCAAGACTAGCTGAGCGCAGCCACCTGTATCAACAAAGAAAAACAGACTCATAAAACATTGACTTGAGTAAAGTTAGCCCATCATTCTGCTATACTCCAACAATATTTTTTGGCTGCTGATTTATGAGACTAACTCGATTTGAGGTTGAAATTAAAGTTAGCCTGGAAAAAATGCTCCCTGTATATTAACCTCATCTATGTGTTTCCAAGGCAACCCGCATGTCGTTAAAGAATTTTTTTTCCAAAAGCGATAAAACAAAACAGCCTCAAGCAATTGAGGCGGAAAATATAACCGTTGATATCCTCAAGACCTTAATTCCTATCAGAAGCCTGAGCATTGAAAAAATCGAGTCTTTTGCTACTGATAGAAAAGCTGAAAGATATCCAGCCAAGACCATTTTATTCAATCAAGGCGATCAGGCCGATTGCGCTTTTTATCTATTATCCGGGAAAGTCTCAATTTCAGATAATGCCGGAAAGAATTATGAAGTTGAAGCTAACACCGCAAAAGCCAAGTTTCCGTTGTCCAGCGGAATCAAGTACACCTTAACCGCGGAAGCTAAAACCGACGTCAGCATACTCAGAGTTTCTCAAAAAATCATGAGCATGCAAGCCTCCGAACCGCACCATCCATTGAGCTTGAACTTTCCACCTCATTTGAGCAACAGCCGCTTGATACAAACGTTTTCGCAAAACTACATGGAAGAGGATATTCCGGTACCCTCCATGCCGGATGTCGCATTAAAACTACGCAAAGCGATGGAAAAAGACATCGGTGTCGCAGAAGCCGTCAAGATTATTCAGTTCGACCCTGTGATTGCCGCAAAACTCATACAAGTCGCTAATTGCCCTCTTTATGTTACCGCCAATCCCGCTAAAACCTGCCTGGAAGCCATCAGCCGGATAGGACTTAAAGCCACACAAAACCTGGTAATTTCACTTTGCATCAAAGACATCTTTCAAGCCAAGAACAGCGCCATCAAAAAGCTGCTGGAAAGCATCTGGCGGCAAAGTGTTTATGTCTCCTGCATCAGCTATGTTCTTGCCGCAGAAACCAAAATAGTTAATCCTGAAGAGGCACTATTGGCAGGATTGATCTGCGATATCGGTTTAGTGCCTTTTTTGACTTACGCAGCGAATCTGCCTGACAATTATTACACCGAACAGGAACTGATAGCCGCTATCCCTTATATAAGAGGGCCCGTCGGAATGAATATTTTACGCGAATGGGATTTCCCGGAAGAACTCGTTGCCATGCCTTCCTTTGCTGAAGACTGGTATCAACATACTCAAGACAAACTGAGCCTGATCGATATCGTCGTGCTGTCAAGACTGCACAGCAAAATAGGTACCGCTGATATGGCCCAACTTCCAGCCATCACCTCGATACCCGCAGCCAGCAAGCTCGATCATATCCAACTTTCACCGGAAAATTCATTACACATACTGCATAACGCGCAAAACAAAATCAACGAAGCAAAACGCGCTTTTTCTATATAGCTTTAGCAAACTAACCGTATATGGATTGGTCATTTTTCAAAAAAAAGCCCCTGCCCTCACCATCAACTCAGTATGAGCCTTCTCATCAACAGGAAGAAGAACCCGACAAGGTGACTTCAGGCCCTGATATTTCAGTGCCTATCAGTTATTTAAAACGTTTGATTCCGGTAGGCCAATACCTGGATGATGTCGCCCTAAAGCAGCTAAACATCAAAAGCGGTCAGTTCAAACCCGGCATGGTGATTTTCAGCAGTGGCAAAGAGACCGAGTCGATTGTCTATTTAGTCAGCGGCGAGGCCTACCTTGAAGTGAATAACGGCTCAGCTCAAACGGTCTCATCTGACACCATGAAAGCTTTATACCCTTTATCCAGTGAACGGTTTCATCACTTGACCGCCATTGCCAAGTCTCAGGTAACGGTTATTTACCTTCCCCGAACACTTTTAAAACAACCGCTATCAGCAAACAAGCTACCGGCTAAACTCAAAATCAATGAAGCGATGGGACAAAATGCTTTTGCCCGTCAGTTTATGGATAATTTGACCCAGGGAAAACTCAACATTCCTAATTTACCGGACATCGCGGTGAAGATACGGCAAGCGAACACGGACACCATAGGGATCGCCGAATTCGTAAAACTCATCAACCTCGACCCGGTTATCGCCGCCAAATTAATTCAGGTAGTCAACAGCCCGGTTTATCGTCCCATCAGCCCGATAACCCATTGTCTGGATGCCGTAAACCGGCTGGGCATCAGCGCTACGCGCAATTTGATTACTGCACTTACCATGAAAAACCTGATCAGAAGCCGCACACCCTTAATGAAAAAGCGTATACAAGAGGCGTGGGTTCAAAGCGTCAAAGTATCAAGCTTGAGTTACATCCTTGCCAAACTCATCAACAAAGTCGATCCTGAAGAAGCGCTGTTAGCCGGACTCGTCCATAACATCGGCATTTTACCCATATTGATCTACGCAGACAGTTTACCGGCAGAAAGCTATCTTATCAGTGAGCTTGACGAAGCCATTCCGGAAATACAGGGGCAATTAGGCGCATACATGCTTGAGAAATGGCAATTTCCTGATAGCTTAAAAATGGTTCCGGTCAGGACTGAAAATTGGTTTAATAACTCCAGTGAGTCATTGGATATCAACGACGTGGTCGTTCTGGCAAAATTCCATAATATTCTGGCGAGTCAAAAAAAAGGCGAATTACCGTTGATCAACACACTACCGGCTTTTCAGAAACTTGAAAAAAAGATACTTTCGCCCGACTTGTCACTGCAGATTTTGTTGGACGCAAAACAGCAAATCAGCGAGACAATGAAGCTATTTACAGCCTAATTTAATGAAGTATTTAAAACAGTTTTTTAACGCAAAAGCCGCTGCGCCAATAGCGTCAATAGACACAAAAACCGAGGTGGACAGCCCCTGCTTCATCGAACAAACAGAGCAACCTTTGTCCGTTCTTCAACGCTTTGTCCCGATAAGAGGTCTGGACAGCAGGACGGTCAAGTTATTACCTCATAAGACACTTCATTTTGCTGCCGGTGACACCGTGTTTCTGATTCATCAAGCCACGTCATCGGTCTGGTACCTTTTTGAAGGAACCCTGACGATGGTACCGGACGGCGCGGCTCCTTTCGAAATGCAAGCAGATTCACTCAGAGCCCATCTGCCGATTAACAGCGGCAAAAAGTTCGGTGCTTCCGGCGTAGCCCAATCCTATGTCAAGATTCTTGAAGTTTCGGCAGATCTGATCGCCCACTGGACAAGCCAAAGCAAACAACAGGAACAATGTGTCGTAATTCAAGACCTGGAACTGCCGGAACAAGTCAACGAATCACTTTTTTTCACTCAATTTGCCAAGGCTTACCGGGAAAATAAACTGACTTTGCCGACCTTGCCTGATGTGGCCTTAAAACTGAAACAGGCCATGGCCAAAGAAATAGACATCGCCACGGCTGCGCGCATCATTCAGGTCGACCCGGCCATCACGGGCAGTTTGATTCAAATTGCCAACAGCCCTTTATACTCACCCATCTCGCCGGTAACCAACTGCCATGATGCAGTAACACGTCTGGGGCTGACCGCAACGCGCAGCCTGGTCTTGGGCATCAGTCTCAAGCAACTGTTCAGAAGCAACAATCCAAAACTGATGAAAGCGATGCAAAGCTTGTGGAAAAAAAGCCTTTATCTGTCCAGTTTGAGTTTTGTTTTAGCTCAGCAAACCGATGACGTTAATCCCGAAGATGCTCTTCTAGCGGGTTTGATCAGTGATATCGGCGTCATTCCCCTGCTGTATTTCGCAGAACAACAAGGAGAAAACGACATTGACATTACGCAGCTTGAAGAAACCATTCCCTTGCTGCGAGGCCCGGTTGGCAGACTGGTTCTGCATACACTGGGTTTCAGTGAAACACTCACTCAAATTCCCTATCACGCCGAAGACTGGTATTTTGACAACAATGACACACTTGGACTCATTGACATTGTCATACTGGCGAAATTACATAGCTTTATCGGCAGTGAACGGAGCAAAACGCTTCCCGCCATTTGCTCCATTCCAGCCTATACCAAATTGAACGACGGTAAACTTAACCCTGACCTTTCCCTTCAAGTGCTGCGTAATGCTCAACAACGCATTCAAGCAGCCATGAACATTCTTTCCTGATAACTATGAAAAATCCATTACTGATAAACAGCGCACTACCCCATTTCTCTGAAATCAAAACCGAACATATTGAACCCGCCATCGATGCTTTACTTGCAGAGGCACGCTCGGTCGTTTCCGCCTGCCTGGAATCAACCCAAAACTACACCTGGGAAAATCTGGTTGAGCCTATCGAAAACGTTGAAGATAAACTCAACAAAGCCTGGTCTCCAGTCAGCCATATGAACTCGGTGGTCAATAGCGAAGCCTTGCGTGAAGCTTACAATGCCTGCTTGCCCAAACTCAGCGAGTATTCGACCGAAATGGGACAAAATGAGCCGCTTTATCACGCTTATAAGATGATCGCGCAAAGCAATGAATTCGCTCATCTAGATAAAGCGCAAAAAAAAATCATCGATAACGCGCTCAGAGATTTTCGATTATCTGGCATAGATCTGCCGGAAAAACAAAAACAACGCTACAAAGAAATCAGCCAGGCATTATCGAAATTGACCAGTCAGTTTGAAGAAAACCTGATGGATGCCACCAATGCCTGGTCCAAACACATTACCGACCGAGAAGAACTGGCCGGATTACCCGAATCCGCATTACAGCAAGCCCAACAAACTGCGCAGAGCGAAAACCTGGAAGGCTGGATGATCACGCTGCAATTCCCCTCGTATCTGGCGGTCATGACCTATGCCGATAATCGTCAGCTCCGCAGAGAGCATTATGAAGCCTTTGTAACCCGCGCTTCTGACTGCGGACCCTATGCCGGTCGCTGGGATAACAGTCAAATCATGGAGCAGATTCTTAGCTTGCGCCATGAGAAAGCGCAATTGCTGGGTTTTGCCAATTACGCCGAATTATCCCTTTCCACCAAAATGGCCGAAAGTACCGATCAGGTCATCGACTTTCTTGAAGACCTCGGCGACAGGTCCTGGCGTCAGGCACGCAAGGATCTGGCCGAATTACGTGAATTTGCCGGAAAATATTACGGTATCAAGGATTTGCAACCCTGGGATATGAGCTATTTTTCCGAAAAAATGCGGCAACATTTCTACCAGTTATCCCAGGAAGAAGTGAAAGCCTATTTTCCGGACAACCGGGTATTAAAGGGCTTATTTGCAATCGTCGAAAAACTGTACGGCTTGCAAATTTCAGAAATCGATAAGGTTGACACCTGGCATCCTGACGTCCGGTTTTATCAGATACTTGATCAAAACGGCCAATTACGCGGTGAGTTTTATACCGATTTATACGCACGTCCTAAAAAGCGTGGCGGTGCCTGGATGGATGTGTGTACTAGCCGCAAAAAATCGGGCGACAGCATTCAAACCCCGGTCGCATATCTGACCTGCAATTTTACTCCGCCAACCGGCAACGATCCTGCATTACTGACCCATGATGAAGTCACGACGCTTTTTCATGAGTTCGGTCATGGCCTGCACCACATGTTGACACAAGTCGATCATTTGGGCGTTTCAGGCATCAGCGGTGTGGAATGGGATGCAGTGGAACTGCCCAGTCAGTTTATGGAAAACTGGTGTTGGGAAAAAGAGGCGCTGGGATTAATTTCAGGTCATTACCAAACCGGCGAAGCATTGCCAGAAAGTCTGTTTGACAAGATGATGGCGGCCAAAAACTTTCAGGCCGGTATGCAAATGGTCAGACAACTGGAATTCAGCTTGTTTGATTTTAGAATCCACCTTGAATATGACCCTAAAAAAGGCGGCCGTATTTATGAAATTCTTGATCGCGTCAGAAATCAGGTCTCAGTCGTTCAGCCCCCCGCGTTCAACCGCTTCGCGCACGGATTTGCCCATATTTTTGCCGGCGGCTATGGCGCCGGTTATTACAGCTACAAATGGGCCGAAGTCTTATCCAGCGATGCATTCTCGCTGTTTGAAGAAAAAGGCATTTTTGACGTTACAACCGGCCATGCCTTTTTAACCAATATACTCGAGCAAGGCGGCAGCGAAGACGCCATGTCGTTGTTTATTGCTTTCCGAGGCCGTGAACCCAAAATCGATGCCTTACTCAGACATAACGGAATTGCTGCATGAAGTACCACGATTTACGCGACTTCATCAGGCAACTCGAAAAACAAGGTGAACTGAAACGAATTCAGTATCCGGCCGATCCGGTCCTTGAGATTACCGAAATCTGCAGCCGCACCCTCGAACAACAGGGTCCGGCGCTGTTATTCGAAAAACCGAAAGGTCATACGATACCGCTGTTAGGCAACTTGTTCGGCACGCCTCACCGCGTCGCCATGGGTATGGGTGCCGATTCGGTCGAAGCCTTGCGCGAAATCGGTAAATTGCTGGCCTATCTGAAAGAACCCGAGCCGCCCAAAGGGTTCCGGGATGCGCTGGACAAAATCCCGGTATTCAAACAAGTGCTGAACATGGCGCCTAAAATCGTCAGATCGCCGCCTTGCCAGGAAGTCGTGCTGGAAGGCGACGAAATCGATCTGGCCAATTATCCCATTCAAACCTGCTGGCCCGAGGATGCCGCCCCTTTGATTACCTGGGCGCTGGTCATTACCAAAGGCCCCTACAAGGAACGCCAGAACCTGGGCATTTACCGCCAACAAGTCATAGGGAAAAATAAAGTCATCATGCGCTGGCTCGCCCATCGCGGCGGTGCACTGGATTTTAAAGAATGGCAGGAAGCCCATCCCGGCCAGCCTTTTCCGGTGACGGTTGCGCTGGGAGCAGACCCTGCGACGATACTCGGAGCGGTTACACCGATTCCTGACAGTCTGTCGGAATATGCTTTCGCCGGTTTATTACGCGGCAGTAAAACCGAGCTGGCCAATTGCTTGTGCAATAACCTGCAAGTGCCGGCCAGCGCTGAAATCGTGTTGGAAGGTTTCATTTATCCGGGCGAAACCGCACCGGAAGGCCCCTACGGCGACCATACCGGCTATTACAATGAGGTCGATGATTTTCCGGTGTTCACCATCGAAAAAATCACCCAGCGCCACGACCCCATTTACCACAGCACCTACACCGGCAAACCGCCCGATGAACCCGCTGTTTTGGGCGTAGCATTGAATGAAGTGTTTGTGCCTATTCTGCAAAAACAATTTCCTGAAATCGTCGATTTCTACCTGCCGCCCGAAGGCTGCTCGTATCGCTTGGCCGTGATCAGCATCAAAAAGCAATACCCGGGACACGCAAAACGGGTCATGCTGGGTTTGTGGTCGTTTTTGCGCCAGTTCATGTACACTAAATTCGTCATCGTTGTCGATGACGACATCAGTCCGCGCGAATGGAAAGAGGTCATCTGGGCCATGACCACGCGCATGGATCCAACCCGTGATATCACGCTGCTGGATAATACGCCTATCGATTATCTGGACTTCGCCTCGCCGGTATCGGGTCTGGGCTCGAAAGCCGGATTCGACGCCACCAATAAATGGCCCGGCGAAACCAACCGCGAATGGGGGCGGCCTATCGTCATGTCAAAAGAGATCATCCAACAGGTGGACAGAATTTGGGACGAGTTGTTTTGAAAGGTTTTTAGATTAGCGAGAGTTATTTAGGATTTGGCGCTAACTAACTTACCGCGAATTCAACTAACAAGTGCCATTTCCGGTTTGAACTTTTAATGTGGTTTTGTGGGTTGCGGTAAGCCTTGCGCGGAACACCGCAACCCCATACATAGGAGCTTGAGGATGGCAATCCATCGCCAAGCCCCTCATTCAGCATGAATCAACTAAATGACGGCTGCATAGGCGACATTTAAACTCGTCATCAACAAACCTGAGAAAGCTACGCCTGATAAGGCTTCCTGAAGGCTGCAATATTGAAATAAAAAATGAATCTTGTGCGGTGTGCGTCTAAAATTCATTAGCATGAATCAACATACTTTTCTTACCCGCACAACTTCATTACCGGCAATTGCTTCCGCGCCTTGGCTTTTCGCCTGCTCCCCGGCACAGCCATTGACTGTCGGAATACATCACTGGATGGGTTATGAAACGGCCCGCAAAGACCGACTAAACGGTGCTGAAAAAACAATCTCGACTTTTCTCTTTAATACCGGCCTTCTGGAACAGGAAAATTCGTTGCACGGCCTGGTTTGTTGGCAGTGGCTGCAAAACTCAGCAAATTAGCCAGATGAAAATATTGATGTTGGTTTTGACACTTGCAGGATTATGTCTTTCCGAAGCGGCGGTGTGTTCAAACCTGCAAGCGCCGTTAAAATTTGCTGTCCTTGCTTTTCGGCCAAAAGCACAGGCCATGAGCCGGTGGGAACCCTTGGCCGCCTATCTTTCAGCCGCCTTGGACCAACGCGTCGAACTCGGTGTCTACGACTATTCCGAACTAGACGCCGCAGTATCCCGTAAAGAAGTGGATATTGTGCTGACCAACCCGGGACACGCTATCCAGCTTCAACTTCAGCACAGTTTATCGGCACCCTTGGTGACACAGGTGACTCAAGTCGGTGAATACAATCTTTCATCGTTCGGAGGGGTTATTTTTACCCGTCATGATGCCTTGTCGATTAACGCCTTGTCTGACTTGAGTGAAAAGCGTATAGCAATAACCCTTATAAATTCTGCCGGCGGTTATCAGATGCAAGTCTTTGAGTTGCTGTCTGCCGGAGTCCCGTTACCCGAAAAGCAAAACCTGATAACAACGGGCATGCCTCACGACCTTGTTGTGGAAGCAGTCATGACCGGCCGCGCCGATGCTGGTTTTGTACGAAGCGGTATTCTTGAGAGTCTTCATCACGAAGGCAAGCTTGACCTGAGTCAAATTAAGATTATCAACCAGCAAAAGATACCCGCTTATCCCTATATCAGCTCCACCCGTCTGTATCCGGAATGGCCGGTATCGGTGATGCCCCAGGTTGATTCACAACTCTCCCGCAGACTGATCATTGCCTTGCTTAACCTACCTCCCGATAGTCCGGCAGCCCATTCAGCAGGCATCTATGGCTTCATTCCCCCAGCCAATTATGAGGGTGTGCACGAGATACTCAGAAAACTGCGGTTGCCGCCCTATGGCGAAGCACCTGATTTTACCCTCTCCGACCTGTGGAAAAAATACCAGCTATGGATTACCTCCATAGGCATCTTGACGCTGCTTTTAACGGCATCCGGCTTTCTTTTGATAATCCAAAACCGCCGATTACGTCAAAGTGAGCAGCGTTTTGCAACCTTGTTTGAGTTGGCCCCGGAACCCACCTGGATTATTGCCGATGGTCGCTTTATAGACTGCAATATGGCAGCCGTGAGAATACTGGGTTACAAAAACCGGACCAAACTACTGAATACCCGCCCGGCCGACATTTCACCGGAACGCCAGCCCGATGGTGAAAGTTCGCATAGTAAGGCTGAGCGTATACTGCAATCAGTTGCAAACGGTGAGCCGCAACGTTTCGAGTGGATCCATAAAAAGTTTGACGGCAGTAAATTAATAGCCAATGTCAGCCTGGATCCTGCAATTTTAAACGGAAAAAAGGTCGTGCTCTGTTCCTGGCATGATGTGACACAACGCAAACAAACCGAAGCCAGATTATTGGAAAGTGAGCGCAAATTTCGAGAGCTGAGCCGCCGCCAGGAAGAAATCATCTGGGCTACGAACATTGGCACCTGGGAATGGAACGTCAGGAGCGGTGAAACGATATTCAACGAAAGATGGGCCGAGATTACCGGTCATACCCTGGATGAACTGAGTCCCTATAGTATTGAAACATGGATAGCCCTAGTCCATCCGGAAGATATCAAGCTTTCGAGGATCAAACTGGAAAAATGCTTTTCTCGCGAAACAGCCTCTTACAGTTGCGAAGTCCGGATGCGGCACAAGCAGGGTCATTGGATCTGGATTCTGGATCAAGGCCGGATAGTCGAATGGACTGCTGACGACATGCCTTTACGAATGTCGGGGACGCATCAGGACATTACCGACCGTAAACAGGTGGAGAACGAGTTGAAGCTCGCCGCCAGCGTCTTCACTCACGCCAGAGAGGGCATACTGATTACCGATGCCGACGCCAACATCATAGAAGTCAATAACACTTTTTCGCTGATCACCGGTTACAGCCGTGCTGAAATCCTGGGCCAGAACCCTCGAATCTTAAATTCCGGACGGCAACCGCCGGAATTTTATTCGGCTATGTGGCAACAGCTTATCGACAAGGGTCATTGGTGCGGGGAAGTATGGAACCGGCGCAAGAGCGGCGAAGTTTATGCCGAATTGTTGACTATCAGTGCCGTCAAGGACACCTCTGGCAGTACGAAAAGTTATGTGGCATTGTTCACGGATATTACCCAGATCAAGGAACAACAACACCAACTGGAACACATTGCTCATTTCGACACGCTCACCCAACTGCCGAACCGCCTGCTGCTGGCTGACCGGCTAAGGCAAGCTATGATCAATACTGAACGCAGCGGCCGTTCTTTGGCGCTTATCTACCTGGATCTGGACGGATTCAAGGCCGTCAACGATCATTATGGACACCCTGCGGGCGATGAGCTGTTGATCGTCGTCGCCCAACGCATGAAGTCGGCGTTACGCGAAGGCGACACCCTGGGACGAATCGGTGGTGATGAATTTGTTGCGATACTGATTGACCTAGAGCAAAACGAAGACTGGGAGCCGGTTCTTAATCGCCTGCTTATCGCCGCTGCAGAACCAGTAACTATCAACGAAGACCAGTTAGCAGTATCGGCCAGTATCGGCGTCACACTGTACCCGCTCGACAATGCCGATGCGGATCAACTGCTGAGACATGCCGATCAAGCGATGTATCAGGCCAAACAACAAGGCAAAAACAGTTATCAGCTGTTCGATATCGCTGAAAACGCGGTAGCGGCAACACAACGAGATACTTTGGAGAGCATCCGGCGCGCCATTGATTACGATGAATTCGTCCTTTATTATCAGCCTAAAGTGAATATGAAAACGGGCGAAATTACCGGTGCGGAAGCGCTTATTCGCTGGCAGCATCCTGAACGCGGACTTCTGCCTCCGGCCGCCTTCCTGCCTTTTATCGACAAGCACCCTATCAGTCTGGAAATAGGCGAATGGGTCATTAAGACCGCATTAAGCCAACTTGCGGCATGGCGCACAGAAGGATTGACGATAGCGGTCAGTGTCAATATCAGTGCGTTTCAACTGCAACAAGCCCGTTTCGAAAAACGCTTGTTTGAAATGCTGACGGCTCACCCTGAAGTTGAGCCGCAACAACTGGAACTGGAAATCATCGAATCCAGCGCGCTAGAAGATATAGCCTATGTATCCGGCGTCATGAATGCCTGCGTCAGCCTCGGCGTGCAGTTTGCTTTGGATGATTTCGGCACCGGCTATTCTTCGCTGACCTATTTAAAACGTCTTCCGGCAAGTACGCTAAAAATTGACCAAAGCTTCGTCAGGGATATGCTGGAAGATCAGGACGATCTTGCCATTGTTGAAGGTGTAATGGGGCTTGCCAACGCTTTCGGGCGAAAAATCATAGCCGAAGGTGTAGAGACGATAGCCCATGGCAATTTACTGCTGGCTCTGGGTTGTGAGTTGGCGCAAGGCTATGGCATTGCCAAACCCATGTCTGCGCCCGAACTACAACCCTGGATCAAAACCTGGCGTCCCGACCCGTCCTGGGCGGCCTGGAACCATTCCCGAATCAGCCGTAACCAGCAACCGTTACTGTTTGCCGAAGTAGAGCATCGCGCTTGGATCAAAATCATTGTAAGCTGTCTTAATGGTGAGCGCGAAGTGCCTCCGCCCCTGGATGAAAACCTTTGCCGATTCGGCATCTGGTATAAGCATGAAGGCCTTATCCGCTATGGCAATCACCCCGAATTTAAAGACATTGAGCCATTGCATCGGCAGGTACATGACCTGAGCAGGCGATTTTTGAAAACTGCCATTGAGAACCGGCATTCGGACGTACTGGATCAGATCGATGAACTGCATACAGCGAGCAATCACTTAATCAACGCCTTGCACAAACTGATAGCCGTTATCGAAACACAGGCTTAGCAACTTTTGCTGAAGTTTGCCAACAATTTCAAAAACGGGCAGTCACCAGCTTAAGTTGCAGGAATTATCGGTAGGGTCTGCTTAAACGGCGACAAACCCATTTAATAAAGCACTTTTCGCCTAAGACAGAGGCGTCATCCTGGCAGAACCGTTAGACCACGTAAGCGAATCCAGGACACATGATAGCTACAGCCTTTGCCATATTAATGACTTCTTGTTTCCGGCGACCCTGCCGGAATGAAGGGACTTATTAAGGCAAACTAAACTCTATACCAAGCCTGGACAACCTAAGTACGTGTCTCAAAAGTTGGCAGGAGAGCCATTTGTTTGTCTATTGAGCATCAAAATGATCATGGCAATATGTACAAATGCTCGACTGGACTCAATACTGACTTCATAACCCTTACTCAACCGATGGTAGCGATAAAGCCCTGCAAAAGTCCGATCTATGACCCAGCGATGGGGCAACAATTCGAAGCCATTTGCGTAGTTGGAAAGAAGACCAACGGCCCAGTCAATACGAACTCGCTCCGCTATCCAAGCGCTAAACTCTTTGCCACGATAGCCGCCATCGACCCAAATGCGCTGCAGATTTTTGCAGATGCCGGTGAGTAACGCCGGGACTAATTTGGCCCCTTCTCGTTCCGGCACATTCGCAGGGGTTAGCCACCGCTACTTTGGACGAAAAAAACCTGTTAACCAGCGCAGACTTGCTGTTAGAAGCGACCGATAGACAGTTTTGTATTTAGCCAAACAAAACGGGCGTAACCGGGTATGCTGTTGACGATTAGAGGAAACTTCTAATAAACCCTTACCCGGCAATTCCCCGTTTGATCTTTTGTAGCTTTGAGGGTAGACGTAAGCCTTGCGGGAATTAATGACGCTTTCCTCTAAGACAAAGTAAACGTAGAACCCATGAATTTACTGGTCATTCTTACTGATATAGGAAATAGTGGAAGGAACCAGACGCGTCAACCTGTAAAGTTTTCAACCTGACTGATCACTTCGCTAGACGCTAATTCCAGCCCCATTTTGTAGCATTCAATAGCATTATTTTTATCGTCTTTGCCAAACAGTATATTGCCCAATAACTGATAAGCTGAAACCGAAGGTTCAACAGCAATACTCTTTTCCAGATAAAGTTCCGCTTTATCCGTATCGTTCGACAAAATACATAATTTCCCCAGAATTCTCAGCAAGACAGGATCATCGGGATAAACGGTCAACCAGCTTTCCGCTGTTCTAAGCTGTCTGACCCGGTCATTTGACTGAACACTGCCAAACAGAACCAGTAAGGTATGGTCCCAGTTCGAAGAGATAATTTTCGCCAGTTCATCTTCAATCTTGGCCCCGGCACCCACATCAATCATCGCTGCAAAATAAATGGCCGGAATGCCTGACACAGTTTTGATGTAGCCGGGTATTTCCTGCCAAAGTCCTTGAATTTCGGTGAAATCTCCTTTTTGTGCCGCCTGCCTGAGGAGATTGCTGTAAGCGTCAGCCTCCAATAGTTTGACTTCGGCTTCCATCAGCACCTTGTTCTTGTTCAACGAGGGAATCAGTTTCCTGATTGCATCCCAATCGCCTATATGCCGGTACGTTTGATGCAACAGTTTAAGAACGGCTGCATGGCCCGGATTGATCGAGTGTAATTTGCTCAGCGTTTGCAACGCCTCTTCAAACTGATTTCCCGACAAATGCAGTTCTGCCTGAACCAGGCCCACAGCTATATCAGAGCCGGGCGCATAATCGGCCGCTTTTTTCAGATATTCGTCCCTTTTTTCAACGGCGCCTCGCGATTGAGCCGCCCTTGCCGCCGTCAAATAATGAATCAAAGGCGCGCCGCTGTGCGATGCGTGCTTGATCAATATTTTTTCGGCTTTTTCCCAGTTACCTTCCGCAGAATCGACTAAGCCGGCAATCAGTGCTTCTTGAGAACGGTTGAATTTAACATTCTTGCCGCGATCTTTCATCTTGCCCGGCAACCGCATTAACCAGCCTAGCGAGCGAAAAAACATATAGGTGATAAAAAAAACGATCACCAGAGCCACGCCAAAAAACACCAGCGAAGTCTCTAAAGACCATCGTCCCATACCGATGAGTACATAGCCCGAGTCATCGTATTGGCTTAACCAGCTATGGACTATAAAAGCGGTTGCGACTGCAATAAAGAGGGAACCCAGAAAATAGATGACATTTTTCATAGTTCACTCATTGATTATCTTGAGGGGCTGTTCAGTGACTTGCGGTTCAGCCAGCGCTTTATCTGTTTCAATTCTTAATTTGGTAATATCGCGCAGCATCTTCAGAGACCCGCTTATATCCGGAAATTCGCTCTTTAATCGAATAATATTCATGCGTTCCAGCTCGCCCACAACCGATTTTGTTTCTTCGTTCATAGTGAAGTTTTCCTTGAGCCAGGCTATTGCATCGGCAATGGCTGCTTTATACAAGGCTTCATTTTGCTGAACCAGCGCAAGCTTGATCATTTCCAGCTTGACTCTGAATTGTTGCTGGATAAACAGGGCTTCCTCAGGTTCCAGAATTGCCTTGATTTCCTTATCAGTGTGGCGAATAGTGACGACGCCTTCGAGCTTTTCCATCGCGAAGGACAGCATGTCATGCTCATCCTCGCCTGAATCACCGTGACTATGGATGTCTGAAGCAGGCGTAAACGGCTTCCCGGCATAAGGCATGATCAAAGGCAATTGCCCCACTTTGCCTTGCAACATCTGCAGCGCCGAATAAATCCCGACCATGTCCGATTCGACAATGGTTTTCAACGCGGCGATATCTTTTGAAATCTGCTCTCTGACCTTGAAAACGGCAGCATCTCCGCTCTCGCGTAAACGTTGGTCAGCCGCTTCCAGCGCTTCGGTGGTCGTTGCCAAATCGCCCATGAGCTGCAAACGCTGATTTGCCACACTCAGTAAATATTCGGCATCGGCAATCAACCAATCGCCCCGGGTTTTACCCAGTTGACGCTGAACCTGACGGATCTGATTACCCAGGTCGGTTCTGGCATTATCGAGCTTTTCAGTATGAAGCTCAGAGAAGTCGGACAATGTTTTGTTAAACTGCCCGTCCTTGCTTTTGACATCAGCCACCAGTGTCGCCAATTGCGACTGCAAAGCCGATAATTGGGTTTGATAGCCGCTCAACTGCTTGCTGAGCTCGATGACCTGCATATCACCCTTATCAAGCTCGCCACCCAAATTTTCCTGCTGGTCACGCAATTGCATGAAAAAATAATAACCAATCCCGCCGATGCTGAGAATGATCAGTAAAATTAAGAATCCGAACCAAAGCCCGCTTTTGGATTTGCTTTTCAACAAAACTTTATCGGTATTCTGGTCTTGTTTTTCACTTAACTCAGCCACTGGTATTCCCCATTTATGATCTTTTTTATTTCTTCTAAAATAGCGGTATCAGAAGGATTTTTTGCCACAACTACGTGAAAAAAACCTATCGCCTGCGCATCTTGCGCCATTCTCTCGCTAACAACAACCAAGGGCAAAATTAATAGCGCTGATTTAAGCTCATCACCCATCATCCGGACCAAATTGTTCAGTCCTTCGGAACTCGTTACTGTAATCACAGCCAATTGCTCTTCTTGCAACATTCTTATCAATGGCTCACGGCTCGAATCAGGACACGCTCTTTGATAGACTTCCAGATAATCAACTGATGCCCCGCGTCTGCGCAATTCATCTGCCAGGGCTTCACGCCCGCCTTCACCACGAATGATTAAAATGCGCTGACCTTTAACGGCCTGCAACTGAGGCATAGCCAACAGCGCTTCAGTGTTGAAACCGCTTTCTGGCACCGTATCAACTTTCAGACCCTGCCGCACCAAAGCGTCAGCGGTAGACGCCCCGACTGCCGCGATTGGCCGATCAGTAAAAGCGGCTATTTTGCCATCATTCAGGAGCAGTGCAAAATTTACGGCGTTTACACTGATAAATATCAACCGGTCATAGTCATTAATTCTGGCCAGGATTTGCTTAGCCTGATCACGCTTTTGTGTAGGCACTATGTCCAGCACAGGAAACCGAATGGGCAGCAAACCCGCTTCAGACACCAAACCGCAAAGCTTTTCAGCCTGATGAACCGGTCGTGTTATCAGAATGCCTTGTGAGCGATTCAAGCCAGCAATTCCCTTAGAATCACATCGGCGCCGCTTGCCAGCAAATCTTCTGCAATCGCTTTTCCAATTGCCTCGGCCTCTTCGGCAGAACCGGAACGCTCCGCCCTGTATAGAATCGTGCCATCAGGACTGCCGACCAGGCCCCGCATAATCAGATGATTACCCGTCAATTCTGCAAAACCGGCTATCGGCACCTGACATCCACCATTCAGACGCTTGTTCATGGCTCGCTCGGCACGAACGCAGATAGTGGTATCCGGATCATGCAGCGCCTGCAGCAAATGGTTGATTTCCGCATCGTCGATTCTGCACTCTATGCCAATCGCGCCTTGTCCGATAGCGGGTAAACTCTGCGCAGGGTCAAGACAGGCGGTGATGCGGTCTCCCATGCCCAAGCGTTTGAGACCGGCTGAAGCCAGAATGATGGCATCAAATTCACCGGCATCCAGTTTAGCCAACCGGGTATTGACATTGCCCCGTAACGATAAAATCTCCGCATCCGGAAATTTTTCTTTAATCTGGCACTGGCGGCGCAAACTGGAGGTACCAATTTTTGCGTTTGAAGGCAAACCCTCCAAAGAACGAAAGTGATTCGATACAAACGCATCGGTAGGATCTTCCCTCGTCAAAATGGCAGCCAAATGAAGCCCCTCAGGAAATTCCACCGGCACATCTTTCATGGAATGAACAGCAATATCCGCTATCCCTTCCAGCATGCCTTGCTCCAGCTCCTTGACAAAAAGACCTTTTCCACCGACTTTGGCCAGAGGCGCATCCAGTAACTTATCGCCCTTGGTGGTCATTTTTACAAACTCAGTCTGTAACCCGGGAAATGCTGCTTTCAACCGCTCGGCAACATGCTCTGCCTGCCATAATGCCAAAGGGCTTTTACGGGTCGCTATGCGAATAACCTTTTGTACCAAAACAATACCTTATCTGTTGTAAATTAAACCAAACGAAACGCATCTGCCCGAAACACCTAACCGTTCATGAAAGTCCCGCATTCGCCCCGTCAAATGAAAGTACCAGGTATTAAGGAGAGAGCGGCACTCGCCCGACAGGACGCCGTGAATACGTCCATGTAGGCTTGACGGCGGCTCCCTGCCGCCGACACCTGTCGATCGATCAACCGCTCCCTCTTTAGTTCGTGTACTTTCACGGTAACGCGAACGTTGTAACTTCCTCGACTGATTTGTTTTTTTGTAATTATTTAGCGTAGTCTGGGGTGCCTGCTTTTAGCAACCCAACAATTGACACCCTGTCCTTGAACTGATGGGTTGGCTTTCGCCAACCGCAATCTAAACGGTGTATTACCTTTGTTTTGTTGCTGCGCTAAATAATTACGTTTTTTAAGCCCTCAAACAAACACCGTATTGAATTTACAGGTATTCGTTAAACAAATGCCATTCTAAAATCGGCACATTGTACCCTTTTTAACTCATTTAAAACTTATTCGGTTTAAATTTTATTTCAGTCGAAAGTATCGGCATAGGCAGAATTTACTGTTTATTATGATACCTTAAGATTGACTTAAAAAGCCGGGTGAACTCGTCATGAGAACCGATAACCCATACTGTTAATCAGGTAACTGCAAGACAATATTAATGATTCCAGATATTTCAAGGCAGAACCGGCAACTTAAATAGCTTTACTTGACTATAATGGCCTCTAATCTATTGAATTTAGAAGAAACGAGCAACCAGTCTCTACCAATAAAAAACAACAGGTTTTAAATTCGCTCTGATGATTCCTTCTAACGCTTGCCAAATCATGCTGGTCGAAGACGACCCCGGTGACGCTCATCTGATAAGTTCTGCATTAAGAATGAGCCGGGATATTATATTTGACGTGATCTGGGTCACTCATCTGGCAGAAGCCAAGATAAAACTGGAAAAGCAGCTTCCCCAGGTTCTGTTGCTTGACCTTTCCCTGCCTGACTCTAACAGCATCAAAACTGTAGAGGCCTTATTAAAAGAGGCGCGCTCCATCCCCATCATCGTGTTAACCGGTCACGAAAATAACGAATTGGCACTGCAAGCGCTAACATTAGGAGTTCAGGACTATCTGGTTAAAGGTAACTATGACAGTGAAGCACTGATCCGTTCCATCAGCTATGCCATCAGCCGCAACCAGCTGGAACAACGCCTCTCCGAAACCGGCTCCCAATTACGTACGCTGATTAACGCCATGCCCGACATTGTCTGCTTTAAAGACGCTGAAGGACGCTGGCTGGAAGCCAACACATTTGATCTGAAATTATTTCAACTGGAAAATGTTGATTATCGGGGCAAAAAAGATTCCGAATTAGCCGAATACCAAACTTTTTATAAAGAGGCCTTTCTTGCCTGCGAAGCCAGTGATGAAGCGGCCTGGCAATCCGGCGTCATGCTCAGAAGAGAGGAAACCATTCCTCGCCCGGGCACTAGCCCCTTAGTCTTCGATATTGTAAAAGTCCCGTTATTTCATGAGGATGGCCGACGCAAAGGCCTGGTAGTGGTCGGCAGGGATATCACCGAAATCAGAAAGGCGGCAGAACGTCAAAGATTGGCCACCCGCGTCTTTGAAACCACCGGAGAAGCGATTGTGGTCTCCGATGCCACATCGAAAATAGTCGCCGTAAACCCTTCATTTTTGAGTATTACCGGCTTTAAGGAAGATGAAGTACTGGATAAAGACCCGCTTAAATTTTGCTTTGGCCTGCATTCCAAAGATTTTCTGAGAGGTGTTTTGACCTCACTGATGACCAAAGGGCTCTGGAGCGGCGAAATGTTCTGCAGCCGCCGTAACGGTGAAGTTTTCCCAGTCATACAAACAATCAGCACGATCAAGGATGAACTCGGCAATATCACCCATTACACCGCTATATTTTCGGACCTGAGTGACATCAAGCGCGCGCAGCATATCGCTGAACGTCTTTCATGGTCTGACCCGTTGACGAATCTGGCAAACCGGGCACTGTTTCTTAAACAAATGGAACTAACGCTGGAACAAGCTTACCAGGACGGTCATTTTGCAAACATTCTTCTGATTGATATCGACCGGTTTAAAAGCATCAATGAAGTCAGAGGCATGGCTATGGGCGATGACCTGCTCAAATCCGTCGCCATGAGGCTAGAGCAATGCATGAACCCCAATGATCTGTTGGCCAGACTTGATTCAGACGAATTTGCCATTCTCCAAAAAAATGCATCCTCTGACATAAAGAACGGTATGCGTGAAGCGGCCGCCACTTCCGAGAGAATGCGCGCGACACTGCGGGAAGGCATTGTCATAAACGGCGAAACCATTTGTCTGGATATCTGCATTGGGATCAATTTATTTCCCAAATCATCCACGGAAACGGCCATTGACGTCCTGCGTGAGGCCGATATTGCCTTGAACCAGGCCAAAGCAAAAGGTGAAGGCCAAACTGTCATTTTTGAATCCGCACTCAGCGAGGCCATCATTGAACGCTTCCAGCTGGAAAATGAATTACGTCTGGCAATTAGCCTTAATCAACTGAAGGTTTACCTTCAACCCCAAGTCAATGCGGCAGGACAGCAAGTTGGCGCTGAAGCTCTGGTGCGTTGGCCTCATGCCAGTCGCGGCATGGTCTTTCCGAATAAGTTCATCCCTTTGGCGGAAGCATCCAACCTGATTATCGCGCTTGACCGGTGGGTGTTAACCGAGGTCTGTCAATTGCTGGTAAAACTGGAACAAGAAAACCGGGGCCTGCGCATCTCGGTCAATATAAGTCCCCGCCATTTTGATCAGTCCGATTTTGTTGAAAAAGTCCTGAAAATCTTGAAATCTTCAGGAGCCAACCCGGCACATCTTGTTCTTGAGGTCACCGAAAGCCTGGTTATCAATGATATCAATGAAGTGGCTGAAAAAATGAGTTCATTGACAGCGCTGGGCGTTCACTTTTCAATGGATGATTTCGGTACCGGTTATTCCAGTCTTTCGTATCTTAAACGTTTACCGATTCAGGAAATCAAAATTGATAAAAGCTTTATTCAGGACATACTGACAAACGCCAGCGATGCGGCGCTGGTTGAAACCATTATTGCGGTAGCCAAACATCTTAATTTGCGCATTGTCGCCGAAGGCGTTGAAACAAAACATCAGGCTGATTTCCTGAATACGCTAGGTAATGTCGTTCACCAAGGTTATTTCTTCGGACGTCCCGAACCGGTTGAAAGCTGGCTGAAAAACTTTAATCAGTCAGGACAATCATCAGCATGACAACGTCCCTTTTGTTGAATCACTTATGTTAAACGGTTTCATACTCTCCTTGAAAAAGCAGTTTTCATATGCGGCTCTTATTTTTTGCTGAGCGTTGGCTAAGCAAAAAAGGCAGGACGCACCCGGATAATACTGATTTATCCTTATTTTCCTCATTACCTGACAACAGAAAAACCAGTTCCGGCTGCCTTTTATTAATGCTAATTAGCTGCCTGAGCATGTCATTCATCAGCTCCGCTCAAGCGGATCCCGTAAAGATCGGCATACTGGCTTTCCGCTCTCAGCAGGACATGCAGCAACAATGGCAACCGCTGGCCAAGATGCTCAAAACCGCCATTCCCGAGCATGACTTTCTCATTGAAGCACTTTCTTACAACGAACTGGAAATGGCTGTCTTTTCCCGGCAGATTGACTTCATTCTGACAAGTCCTGCTCACTATATACAAATCGCTCATCACATCGGCTTGTCTTCGCCGCTGGCAACACTGATCAACAGTTACGACGCAAAAGGATTGACCGCTTTTGGCGGGGTTATTTTCGCGTTAAAAAGCCGGAAAGACATACGCCGATTAGCCGATATTCGCGGAAAAAATGTCGCGGCGGTAGGCGAGGGATCTTTGGGAGGCTATCACTTACAAATTCATGAACTGCAAAAAGCAGGTTTAAAAGCAGGCAAAAATTATAAAATCCGGACGATGGGCACGCCGCATGACAAAGTCGTCGAGACCGTTTTGAGCGGTGAAGCCGATGCCGGTTTTGTCCGAACCGGCGTACTGGAAGGTCTGGCTCAACAAGGCAAGCTGGACCTCAACGCTATCAGCATTATCAATAGCCAGGATTTACCCGATTTTCCTCTCGTCATTTCGACGCGTTTGTTTCCGGAATGGCCTTTTGCGTCGCTGCCACAAATCGATGAAAAACTGGCGCGACGCGTCACAGCTGCCTTATTCATGCTTAGCTACCATTCGGATGTGACCCGGTCGATTGGCATTCAAGGCTTTACCGTCCCCGCCGATTATCTGGCCACCAATGAGTTGCTACGAGAGCTTAGAGCGCCGCCCTACGAAAACCTGCCCGGCTTTACATTAAATGATGTATGGCGCCGCTACACCTCGCAAATACTGGCCATTCTTTTCACCGCCGCAGGTGTTATCGCGCTGGGCATTGCATTGATCATCGCAAACCGGCGACTGCGTATTGAACGCAAGAACGTACAACAACAAACACTCAAGCTGCAGGAAAGTGAAGCACTTTGGAAGTTCGCACTGGAAGGTGCCGGAGATGGCGTCTGGGACTGGCATATCCCAACCGGACAGGTCTTTTTTTCAAAGCAATGGAAAGCAATGATCGGTTATGCAGAGGATGAATTTGAAAACACGTTTGACTCATGGAAAGACCGCATACACCCGGAGGATAGAGATAGAGTGATTGCCACAGTACACAATTATTTCGAAAATCATCTGCCACTTTACACAACCGAATTCCGAATGCGCAGCAAAAGCGGGGAATGGCATTGGATTCTTGCGCGCGGCATGGTTGTGAGTCATTCTGATTCGAACGAACCTTTACGCATGATCGGCACACACACAGATATCAATGAACGAAAACAGGCGGAATGTGACCTGCAAAAATCAAATGCCGATCTCGAGCAATTTGCTTACAGCGTATCGCATGATTTGCGGCAACCGCTAAGAATGGTAACCGGTCATCTGCAATTAGTGGAAAAACATCTGGATGCCGTTCTGGATAATGACGACAGGGAAAACATGAACTTTGCGTTACAAGGCGCAAAGAGGATGGATGCGATGATTGTGTCCTTACTCGAGTATTCGCGTGTCGGCCGTAAATCCGCCCCCAAAAGCAAGCACCCCAGCCGAACTGCACTGGATAACGCCCTGTTTTTTCTGGAACCGGCCCGTCAGGAGGCTCATGCGCAAATCACTGTTAGCGGGGAATGGCCGGAAATTGTCGCCAGCCAGGATGAGATGACGCGCTTGTTTCTCAATTTGACTGCCAATGCAATCAAATATCGCAACGAAGAACAGCCGCCCATTATCCACATCCAGGGCCATTTGGAAAATGCGATCTGGCGAGTTACCATCAGCGATAACGGGGTTGGCATTATTCCGAGTCAGATCCACCGTTTATTTCAATTTTTCAGCCGTTTGCAATCCCGGGCCAAATTTGAAGGCACAGGAATGGGGCTTGCTTTATGCCGGAAAATTGTCGAACACCACGAAGGCCGGATTTGGGCAGAGTCCGAAGGTGAAGGCAAAGGCAGCCGGTTTATTTTTGAAATACCGGTAAAAACCACCGAGACAGTTTAATCCAATTAACCTTAACCGGAGAGCCATAGCATGGCGTCAAACCCTTACAAAGTTGGCTTTTCCCGACGGGAATTTATCGCTCGACTAAGCGCTTTGGGTTTATTTCCGCTGTTTTCCGGATGTGAATCTATCTTTAGCAAACCGCTGTCCATAGCCGCTCACGCCTGGCCCGGATACGAGTTTATGTTTTTAGCGATGCGGGAAAACTGGCTGGATAACAATCAGGTGACGCTCATTGAAACGCGGTCTGCAACAGACTCGTTACAAAAGCTGAAAGCGGGACTTGTCGATGGTGCTGCGCTGACGATGGATGAAATATTGCGAGCCAGATTTGAAGGCGTGGCGCTTTCGATTGTATCGGTATTTAACATATCCGCAGGAGCCGACATGCTGCTGGCCCGTCCCGGCATTAACAGCCTCTCCGATATTAAAGCCAAGCGAATTGGAGTGGAAGAAGGGTCGGTTTCCAGCCTGATTCTGCACAAGGCACTGCAAGCAGCCGGTTTGTCATCAAACGATATCGTCAAAGTACCGTTAACGATCGCAGACCACCTTAACGCTTGGCAAAACCAGCAGGTTGACGTAATAGTGACGTACGAACCGGTAGCCAGCCAGTTGCTCTCCGATGGAGCGGTAAAGCTCTTTGATAGCCGGTCAACACCCAATTTGATTGTGGATGCTTTGGCGGTAAGAACCGACCGGCTGAATGTGAGCTACAGGCAGGCCATCATGCATCTCATTGAAGCACATTTTAAAGGCCTTTATCATCTCAACACCAATCCACAAGACGCTTCTTACCGCATGGCCAAACATCTGAATCTGCCTCCCGAAAATGTCCTCAATGCCTACAAAGGACTTGTATTACCCGACCTGAAAAGCAACCACCGCTTATTAGCCGGCAATAAGCCCGTCCTGCTTGAAAGCGCGGGCCACCTGAACAAAGTGTTACTTCAAATCGGAAAAATAAATCGTAGCGATACGCTGAATAGCCTGATTGACTCTAGCTTTCTGCCCACAATCCTCTAAAATTTCACTGAAGCGTATCGAGAAAGCAGGCCTACCAAACAAAACAATACCTGATTAGATATAAGCTACAGCCTGTTTAAAGTCCGAAGAAAAGACACCCGGAGGGAACTCTAATCCAAATCACTTTGGCCGAAGGTTCTAATTAATCAAGAAATAATGAGAGCGACAAGCCCGTATGATAAACAGCTGTAAAACATTTCAACTGATAGAGTTGCACTAAGTCGTCCGTTATGAGCACTTACAAGTCAGTTAATTTCAGGATATTACTGATCGAGGATGAACCTGCCGAGGCTAATCTGGTCAAGATGGCGCTGAAAGAAAATAACATTCAGTGCCACCTTCACCATGTGACGGATGGACTGGAAGCGCTCGAATATATCAGGAACGGCAACAATGGAATTGCCGGATTTGAGCCCCCCGATATCATTCTGCTGGATGTCAATATGCCGCGCATGAACGGCCAGGAGTTTTTGACTGAAATCAAATCGGATCATAACCTGTCATATATCCCGGTGATCGTCTTTTCTTCTGCCGATTCGGAAATTGAAATTACCACATCCTACCAACTGGGCGCGGTCAGTCATATCATTAAACCGACCGACATGGCAGCTTTCATCGATATGTTCAGAATAATCGACGCCTATTGGTTTAAGCTTAGCCGCTTACCCGGCAACAAGCCTTTTTCTGATCTTATTTCGATTGAATAAAGGCGGCACACTCGGTTTAAGCCTGATCAGCAGCGACATTTTGATTTAAAAAGTTTTTCAACTCGGGAAGACATGAACCGCATCCGGTACCCGCGCTTAGACGCCCGCCAATCTCTTCAACCGTATTCAACCCGTATGTTTTGACCGCTTTGGCAATCGATTTTTCGCCCACGTTAAAACACGAACAGACAATACGCCCGCAATCCTCGCCCCCCATAGGCGGCAGTCCGCTGAGTAAACGCAAACGTTCGGGTCGGCTTAGCGCCTCTTGAGCAAACAAGGTTGCCAGCCAGGCCGGTTCCGGCAATACCGGCGTGGACGAAATAAACAAACAGCACTCCAGCCGGTCATCAATGACTAATGCGCTGCGGTACGCACCCAACTCAGGGTCGCTGTATTCCAGCCAGTCATTATTTTCAGCCGATTTTGATACGATTGTCTCAAGCCAATGCCGCCAATCCAGTGGTTGCGTGACATCCGCCAATTCATAACGGCTAAAACCATTGCCCTTGATTTTGACGACATATTCAATACCAGAAATAATCAACGGCGAGCGCGACAAAATCATCCCGTACCACTGCGCGGGATAACCTACGATTGTTACCGGCGTTTGCTTGCTTTCAGGCTGCCCTGAGCACGGATCAACGACCGGATTGACCAACACGCCTATTCTGCCCCGGCTGCTGTGTTGTGCCGTCCAATGCATAGGCACAAATACACTGCCGGACTGCTGGCTCTCCGTTATTACAACCCGGGCAATCATGCTGCCCCAACGGCTTTCCAGCACGGCCAGATCCTGCGTGTTAAGGTTGTATTCGACTGCATCGGCAGGATGAATTTCAACAAAAGGTTCCGGTTTATGCGCATTGAGCCTGGCTGACAAACCGGTGCGGGTCATCGTATGCCACTGATCACGCAAGCGCCCGGTATTTAAGGTCAGCGGGTATTGCCAATTAGGCGCATTGACCGGAGGGCGCGGTTCAATGGCGATAAACTGGGCTTTTTTTGTAGCCGTATAAAACTGACCATCGCCAAAAAGCCGCGCCGTTCCGTCGCGGGCCTTGTCCGTGACAGGCCATTGCACCGGCTGCAAGTGGTCAAATTCATGCTGTTTAATCCCGGCAAACGCGGAAATATTAAAATCGCGATTAAGCCCGGACTCATCATTTTCAAAACCGGACAGCGCCGCATGTTCTCGAAATATATCGGCGCTGGTCCGGTAATTGAAGGCTTCCCGGTAACCCATTCGCTCTGCTGCCTGACTGATAATCCACCAATCCGGCTTGGCCATGCCGGAGGCCTGAAACAAAGGCCGTTGCCTGGAAATACGGCGCTCCATATTGGTGACCGTACCGTCTTTTTCGCTCCAGCCCAAGGCCGGCAATTTGATATGTGCCAGATCCATCGTATCCGTCGCTTCGATACAATCGGAAACAATCACCAGTTCGCATTTTTTCAATGCTGCTTTGATTTTATCGGCATTCGGCAACGTCACAACCGGATTGGTCGCAATAATCCAGACCGCTTTAACGCTGCCGTCATAAATTGCATCGAACAGTTCCACCGCTTTCAAACCGGGTTTTGCCGCAACACGATCGCTACCCCAAAAGCGGCCAACCAGATCGACCTGTTCAGGGTTGTCCAGTTCCATGTGCGCGGCCAAGGTATTGGCGAGACCGCCCACTTCCCTGCCGCCCATGGCATTCGGCTGACCGGTAAAAGAAAAAGGTCCCATGCCGGGTTGGCCTATTTTGCCGGTCGCCAGATGGCAATTGATAATCGCATTGCATTTGTCAGAACCGGAACCGGATTGATTGATGCCTTGAGAGTAAACCGTCACAACATTGCGCGTCTCGGCAAACCAGTTGAAAAACTGTTCAACAGCCGCTTCCGTCAAGCCGCAACCTTCCGCGACGGAAGCTATGGTCGGGCCACTGGCTATTGCTGCGGCCAAAGCCGAATCAAAACCTTGGGTATGGGCCTGTATATAGTCGTTATCCAAAGCATCGGTCTGTGCCAGATAGCTCAACAAGCCATTAAACAAAAGTCCGTCCATGCCAGGCTTGACCGCCAAATGCAGATCAGAGCTGTCACAGGTAGACGTCCTGCGCGGATCGATAACCACTATTTTTAATGCAGGATTTTTTTCCTTCGCCTTGCGGATGCGCTGGAATATAACCGGATGGCACCAGGCGGTATTGGATCCGGTCAGTACGATTAAACCGGCCAGTTCCAAGTCTTCATAATTACAGGGAACCGCATCGGCTCCAAAAGCCCGCTTATAGCCTGCAACGGCTGATGACATGCAAAGCCTGGAATTGGTATCGATATTTGCTGAACCAATAAACCCTTTCATCAATTTATTGGCGACATAATAATCTTCGGTCAGCAACTGGCCGGAAACATAAAAGGCTACAGCATCAGGGCCGTGATCTCGAATAATACGGGTCAATTCATTGGCAACCGCATCCAGCGCCGTACCCCAATCACAACGCTGACCCCTAACTTCCGGATACAGCAGCCGGTTTTCGAGCGAAACCGTATCACCCAGCGCTGCGCCTTTGGAGCACAGTTTTCCGAAGTTAGCCGGATGTTCAGGATCGCCCTGCACAGTCACCTGATGAGTAAGAGGGTCATCGACAGTTGCAATGATGCCGCAGCCGACCCCGCAATAGGGACACGTCGTTTTAATTTTGGTCTTTATCATGGCAACAGCTTATGCAGCGGCGGATAAGGGCGTTTGTCCAAAAATCAGGCAGTCACGCAAGGATGAAATATCAGTTTTATTCTTCAGTAAATCCAGATACCAGGCTGAATCAGCCGTGTCGCCGTATAACAAAACACCGGCAATCAAACTGTTTTTTACGGTTATTTTTTTGTAAACATTTAAGGCCGGATCCATAAAGACTATCTGTTCGGTACCGGCTTCACCGGTAAAATCGCCTGCCGAAAATAAATCGATACCCGTCACTTTAAGCCGAGTCGCAGGCTGGAGGCTTTGATATACCGGCGCTTTTTTATGCGCCAAATGCTGCGCGCACACTTTGGCTTGTTCGTAAACCGGCGCGACCAGCCCGAACAGTTCGCCGCGATGCTGAACGCACTCGCCGACTGAATAAATGGCCGGATCGCTGGTACGCAAACTGTCATCGACCACAATGCCTTGTTCACAGTGCAAGCCAATGTGCCGGGCAAGCGTCATATTGGGTAGAATACCGGTCGCCATTATCAAAAGATCGGCTTGCAGCTTGGATCCGTCGCTGAGTTCAACCTGGCTGATATGCCCCTCAACGCTGATAATGTTTTTGATCGTACAGCCTAATTTAAAATAAAGCCCTTTGCTTTCCAGTTGTTTCTTCAGCATGGCGCCCGCCTTTTCATCGAGCTGCCGGTTCAGTAAATGTCCGGCGCGATTGACGACGGTGACGTTCATACCGCGCTGCTGTAAACCGTTGGCCGCTTCTAGGCCCAACAAACCGCCACCCAGGACCACGACATGCTGCCTGGTTTGGGATTTTTTGATCATAGCCTCGACATCGGCAATTTCCCGAAAACTCATGACGCCGTCGGCGTCACGCCCCGGAATGGGTAAAATCAGCGGCACAGAGCCTGTCGCAATCAATAATTTATCGTAATAAGCCTGCGTTCCGTCCTTGGCAAGGACTCTCTGTTTTTCCCTATCGACATCGACAACCGATTTATCCGGACCGCAATAAAGCGTAATACCGTGCTGGTGATACCAGGCAAAATCGTGAATCATGATGTCATCGATCCGTTTTTCGCCGTACAAGACCGGAGTCAACAAAATGCGATTGTAATTACCGTAAGGTTCGGCCCCGAATACGGTGATGTCATATAAGTCGGATGCCGATTCGATCAAGGATTCAACGGTGCGCATGCCTGCCATGCCGTTACCAATCACGACTAATTTTAGTTTCATGATCATTATCCTTAAAATAATCCAGAACGATGGCTAAACGAATATTTTGAGCAGTATCAAAAATTGAATTGGACTTCGACAAAGCCGTAATCGGCATTTTTGTTGTTCGCGTAAGCATTGCCCATGGCCGTTCCGCCGAAAACGTGTCCGTAGTACATATTCCAGCTGACATAATTATTCAATTTGTGGCTTAACGAGACATCGACGAGCTGTCCCACATCCCGTGAACCGCCGCCGTTACGTCCGAAATAACCGAAGGACCCCGTCCGGCTGGTTGCACCGGCGCCGGCATAAAACAAATCATCCGTTGATGAGAGAGCAAGATGATGATAATTCATCTGAACCTGGACGTTGTCCAACGGCGATAGGATAAATTGAGCATAGGTGTCTTCGATGTTCATCAAGTTATAGAATGGGAAAAGGGCTTGAAGTCGAACGGTCGGCAAGACTTGGAAAAAGGTTTTGTGGGTGCCGTCGCTACGATCATCGTCTCCGGAAGACCGGGTATAGCCACCTCTAAACCAAGGTTTTAACGGCAGTTTCGTAAATTGATAACCCACCTCGGCAGTTCCGGCCCATGCACTATGCTCTTGGTTGGTCCAGTCGCCGAATTGGTAAGCGCCCCAAAGCAACGCATCGAATTGACCAGGACCAACCGGTAAAAGAGTCAAAGAGTGAGTACCTATGGTATGGACGCGCACATTGTCATCTTGCGCGAAGGAGCGTTGTGCTAACGGCCGGTTATCAACAACCCGAATGTCTCGAGCATCGTTGTAATAGAGATAGAACAATCGCGCTTCGGTACCCGGCAGCAAAGCATTGCGTTTGCTGGTCAAGGCTGTATAGAAAACATCCACAGCGCTCATCTGATTTTGCACATCGATATTGAACCCACCCTGCGTGGGCCGCACGCCGGTTGCGGTAAAGTTGTAGTCAGGCTTGTCGTAAACGACGGAAAAGCCGTCAAAGCGCCTTCCTGCATGGGTAAAGTCGAAATTTCCGATCAACCGCTGGGAAACCCGAAAGGTTTTCAAGAAGTCGAAACTCTTGTCACCGGTCTTATATTCCAAGCCTTCATTGACACCAAAACGACCCAGTTTAAGATTTAAACCGGGAGCGCCCAGCCAGCCCATTTTGAAATTCAGCCAAAGCTCCTGCAAATGCAAATCAGACAGGCTTTTCGCGCGGCTGTCATTATCTCTATAGTAAGCACCGCCCAGTCCCAGTGGCCCGACGGCGGGGGCGAATGCATTATCCGGCAAGTCATAGAGTCCAACATGTTGCGTTTGAACAAAACCGTCAACCCAATCGGTTTCCAGTTTTAAACCTAAGCGAGTTCGTGTTGCCCAAAAATCATATTCGTGTTCGGTACCCGCTTGGCTGGGCTCGAAAAAATTCCACCCTTCATAGCGGCCACGCAGTTCGCCGGTGAATGTCAACCCCGGCGCGATTTGCCCGATGGGCTTTTCATTTTCTGCGGCCAACGATTCGTTGTTGCTTACAGATGAGGCTAGTATGCAAAATAACAACGCGGTGAGATTATGTGTTCGACACGTGTGTTTTTGCAGCGATAACGCTTTAACAGACAGCATGGCTATTCCCCTAATAATAATAAAAAAAATCGTTTACGGCCCTAAACTTGAGTAAGTGGCTGTGTTCTGGTTGATTGTAACTTTCGTGTTAAAAACGCAATGCCCCGTTTTTTCATGATCGTTTGAATGAATCAGTGGTCGATGAATCATTTAAAATCAATGCGTATGTTCACAGTCAGCCAGAAAAGTCAGCAAACTCTCCCGGTATTGGTAGTAATCCGGATGGTCGAGTAAGGCTTTTCTGGTGCGCGGCCTGGGTAAATCGATGGTTTCAATCTTGCCGATTTTGGCATGAGGACCGTTTGTCATCATCACAACCCGATCGGCTAACAGAATGGCCTCATCCACATCATGAGTCACAACGATCGCGGTCACATGGGTTCTTTCCCACACTTCCATCAACACTTCCTGCAACTCCCATCGGGTCAACGAGTCCAGCATGCCGAACGGCTCGTCCAGTAACAATAATTTTGGAGAAAGCGCAAACGCTCTGGCAATGCCGACTCGCTGGCGCATGCCATTGGACATTTCGGCCGCTTTTTTATGCAAGGCCCCCGCCAAACCCACGCGGGTCAGGTAATATTCAACAATGTCATCGCGTTCGCTTTGTGACGCGTGCGGATAGACTTTATCGACACCCAGACTGACGTTTTCAAACGCGGTCAACCAGGGAAACAAACTGGGCGCCTGGAATACCACTCCGCGATCGGGTCCTGCTCCGTCAATTTCCTTATTGTCCAGAACAATACCGCCTTCAGAAATACCGGTGAGTCCCGCCGTCATCGACAATACGGTGGATTTTCCGCATCCGGAATGTCCGATGATAGAAATAAATTCGCCTTTTTTCATCATCAGATCGAAACCGTCAACCACCTTGACCGAACTGTTACCATTCGGAGTCGGATAGACTTTGGACAATTTGGAAAACTCCAGATAGCGCGGCTTTTCTTTGTCGTCCAGCTTGGGTTTGAGCGCCGAATGATCGAGCTTCCAATCATTGCTGGTATTGGGCCTGACATCGGGAAGAACGACTTTATCCTGCCCGGTATCTTGTGTTTGGGCGATGCCGATCTGCATCAGATAACGGGTGATTTCGGCCCGCAATTTTTTAAATTCATCATTATGATTCAGTTCGGTTCTGTCCCTGGGACGCTCAAGACCGACCCGGAACTCGGGTCCGAAGGTAGCGCCGGGACCTGGATTCAATGGGATGACCCGGTCAGCCATATAAATCGCTTCATCGACATCGTTGGTAATTAAAATGACGGTTTTTTTCTCCTGCTCCCAAATCTTCAGAATTTCGTCCTGAAGCTTGCCTCTCGTCAATGCATCTAATGCACTCAGCGGCTCGTCCAGCAACAAAATTTCAGGATTGGCTGCCAAAGCCCGGGCGACATTGACCCGTTGACGCATCCCACCGGACAATTCGGCCGGCTTTTTGTCCATCGCCGCCCCCAGATTAACCATACGAATATACTTTTCGGTCTGCGCTTTGCGTTGCGCGGCAGGCCAATGCTTATAAACCTGATCAACCGCCAAAGCGACATTGTCGAACACCGATAGCCAAGGCATCAGCGAATAATTCTGAAACACCACGCCGCGATCCGGTCCCGGTGAATTGACCGGTAATCCGGACTTCAGGATTTGTCCTTGATCGGGATGAATCAATCCTGCGATCATCGAAATCAGGGTCGTCTTGCCGCTGCCGGAAAAGCCGACAATAGCGATAAACTCGCCATCCTCGATGCTAAGATTGATATCTTTCAATACCGAGGTTTTGTTTTGACCTTCACCGTAAGATTTGGCAATTTGTTTTAATTGAATCGCCGGTTGAATTTGTTGACTGATCAGCGGTTTAACCACGGACAACCGACCCTCGACATCGACACTGCGTAAAACTGCTGACATGACGGCTCCCTATTAAATTTGGCGACCGAAGGAAAATGCGTTTTGCAATGATTGCATGACGCGATCCAGAATGAAGCCGATTATGCCGATCGTAAATACCGCAACCATGATGCGACCTAAGGAATTGGCGCTGCCGTTTTGAAACTCGTCCCAGACAAATTTGCCCAATCCAGGATTTTGAGCCAGCATTTCCGCAGCAATCAACACCATCCAGCCCACGCCCAGCGATAAGCGCATACCGGTAAAGATGTAGGGCAACGCGGAAGGCAGAATGATTTTTCTGATTTGCGTGCCCCAGTTCAGCTTTAACACTTTTCCGACATTGACCAGATCACTGTCAATCGATGAGACACCCACAGTGGTATTGATCAGAGTCGGCCAGAGTGAACATAAAGTCACTGTAATGGCCGATGTTAAAAATGCCTTTTCGAACCAGGAATCGTCATTACTGACATAAAGAGCACTGACGACTAGCGTCACAATCGGCAACCAGGCCAAAGGGGACACCGGCTTAAAAATTTGTATCAACGGGTTCAAACCGGTTCTGACTATGGGGTTCATGCCGCATAGAATACCGACCGGAACAGCAACAATCGTGGCAATTGAAAAACCGACAAAGACAGTATAAAGACTGGTAAAAATCTGATCGAGGTACGTCGGTTTTCCGGTGTAACTGCGCACTCTGGTTTCGGCATCAGGATTACTGGCCCGTTTCTGCTCATTGCTTAAACGTTGGCGTTCATAAAAACGGGTGGCTTTCTCCCTTTCGGTGTAGTGATCCTGCAGCAGTGTTCCCGCCTCATGCCAAACCGCACTTGGGCCCGGAATGGCGCCCAAGCTGGTATTAATACGCGCTGCCGTTACGCTCCAAAGCCCCAAAAAAACGATGAAAGCAAGCAATGGCACTCCTATCATCTGCAAAATCTGCTTGAATTGATGAGCAGGATTTTCTCCGGAGCATAATTTTACAAAAGGGACAAACCAGGTGAGTCCGGTTATCGTAAAAAACTTGATTAACTTATTGCTCATTGTTCGTGCCTCTTGAAGCGACATCCAAACCAAGGTCCAAAACCGTTATTGCCTCAAACCCGGGTTGTGTGTAATTACTCAACAATTTTTCCATCGACCACTTTTTGTTTGGCTTTCAAGCCGATAGCGAATTTCGTCAGGTAGTCATTAGGTTTGGTCCCGTCATAAACAATGCCGTCGATAAATTCTGTTTGTGGCGGTTTGAAACCGGTCTCACTTGCGGAAGGAAAATCGCTGGCCTTGGCCTTCCCTTCGGCGATCAAGGCTTTAGCCGCAGCCATGTAAACATCAGGGCGATAAACTTGTTTGGCGATTTCCATATACCAATCGTCAGATTTATATTCGTTGATTTGCCCCCAACGGCGCATTTGAGTCAGATACCAAATCGCATCGCTGTAATAAGGATAGGTCGCGTTATATCGAAAAAACACATTGAAATCCGGCAAGGAGCGTTTGTCGCCTTTTTCATACTCGAAAGTACCGGTCATGCTGTTAGCGATAACGTTATAATCGGCGCCGACATACTTGCTGTCCGACAGAATCTTAACGGCTTCCGGACGGTTTTTGTTGTTCTCCGCATCCAGCCACATCGCAGCCCTGATCAAAGCCTTGACTACCGCCAAATGAGTGTTCGGGTATTTATCGGCCCAGGTCTTACTGACACCGAATACCTTTTCAGGGTTGTTTTTCCAGATTTCATAATCGGTGACGACCGGCACACCTATGCCTTTGAATACGGCTTGCTGATTCCAGGGTTCGCCGACGCAATAACCGGAAATGGTTCCGGCTTCCAGCGTCGAGGGCATTTGCGGTGGGGGCGTGACCGACAATAAAGCATCGGCATTGATTTGACCGTTGGTATCTTGAGGAGGCGCATAGAACCCCGGCTTGATGCCGCCTGCCGCCAACCAGTACCTTAATTCATAGTTATGCGTCGATACCGGAAAGACCATACCCATATTAAAAGCCTTGCCTTCCGCTTTGAATTTATCGATAACGGGTTTCAATGCATCCGCTTTAATCGGGTGAACCGGTTTGCCATCCGCCATGGGCACATGGGGTTTCATTTGCTGCCAGACATCGTTTGAGACAGTCACCGCGTTGCCATTTAGATCCATACTGAAAGCCGTAACGACTTCGGCTTTCGTACCAAAACCGATGGTGGCTCCCAAAGGCTGGCCGGCCAGCATATGGGCACCGTCCAATTCGCCATTGATAACGCGGTCTAAAAGCACTTTCCAGTTGGCCTGAGCTTCGATCTGAACAAAAAGACCTTCCTCTTCAAAAAAACCTTTTTCATAGGCAATCGCCAACGGTGCCATATCGGTCAATTTGATAAACCCGAATTTGAGGTCTTCTTTTTCTATCCCTTCAACAGCCTGAGTTACCGGTGAAAACGTCAATATCGAAAGAGACAATGAGGTGGCGAGAACTGCAAGCCGCCGCTTGGAAAGATGATTGATGAGCTGTTTCATAAGAAATTCCGAAAATGTGGCATAAAAAAAGGCGTCTACATGCGAGTGAGGTGGGAAACCTCGCACGATAGACGCCTTTGTCTTGTTTGCTCGACAGTGAGCTTGATTAAGACCCCAGCATTGGGGGATTTGAAGATAGCTATGCAAACCTATTGCCAACTTTCATCAAATCGCTAATTTAAAATAATTACACTTTTAAAAACATAAAGTTAGCTATTTTATAAAAACAACTTACCGAACAGTGACGGATTCATTAATGGCTTCTGTTTAGTGCAATAATTAAAAAATAAAGCTAAAACCGGCACCAATTTTGTGCGCTCTGGGTTTAACCTATGCCGTCATTGAAGAAGTGAGGAAACCTTATGAAGCAGATGACGAGGGTGATGTGAGCAATTTTTTTAATAAATCCCCCTCGATCCCCTTTTCAAAGGCTATGTTCGCATTAGTAGTTGAAAGCAAATCAACACCGTCATTCCGGCATGGATTGCCGGAGCCGTTAGACCGCGTAAGCGAATCCAGGTCACAAGGATGTGAAAGCCCAACGCCATCCATGGCTTCTGGACCCCGGCAATCCCTGCCGGGGCGACGCCTCCTATTAACGCGAACATAGACTTTGAGGGAGATTATTTTAAACGAGAACCTTAACCTTATTTAAGAAGATCATTTAAGTCCATTCGCCCGGTTTAATCGCCGCCATCATTAACAAATCAAGTCAATGCTCTATACTAAAAACCACAATTTCGTTGCGGCGCCGCTATTACTTGGTGCACAAGTATCTGAACCTATCCACAGAGCAGGAATGACAAGACTTTCATCTTCCCGGCATGACGACATCGCCGACTCTGCAATCGAAAAGACTTCTTTATGGGATTCAATGAGGGAAAACGATGTTTAGCATTAACCAGTTGAAATTCAACTATAAGATCGCCTTAATCTCTCTATTGCCGCTATCGGGTTTGCTGTTGATGTCGTCTATTGTGGTTATGCGTCAAGTCGATGAAATGCAATCGGCCGAAAAGATTATTTCGCTGGCGAATTTATCGGTGTATGTGAGTGACCTGGTCCATGAGTTACAAAAAGAACGCGGGATGTCGGCCGGCCATTTGGGCAGCCGTGGGCAAAAATTTAAAGTCGAACTGGTCCAGCAACGTGAAAGCACCGATGCCCGTCTCAAAAAGTTGAATCACTTTCTTCGCGAATTCGATGCTGAGCTCACTCGCGAAATTGCCGAAGGCATGGCCAGTGCTGACAGCCAAATGACCAGGCTCAATGAAACCCGCCGAGGCGTCAGCGCTTTAACAGCCACCGGAGAAGCAACTCTCGCTTATTATTCCAGCGTTAATGCCGCATATCTGGATATCATCGCCCAACTGCCTCAGTTCAGTACCAATGTTGACATCAACCATAAACTGGATGCCTACGCCAATTTTCTCAAAGGCAAGGAGCAGGCCGGCATAGAGCGTGCGGTTTTAACCAATACGTTTACACGGGACGCTTTTGGCCCCGGCATGTATGAAAGACTGGTCAGCTTGATTGCCTTTCAGGATACCTATTTAGACTTGTTTACCACTGTAGCCCCCGCCGAATATAAAGACTTTTTCCAACGCACCTTGTCCGGAAAAACTGTAGCTGAAACGGTTGCAATGCGGCGCAAGGCCCTGGACAAAGGCGAGAAAGGCGGATTTGGCGTCGATGCAAGCCACTGGTTTGCGATGCAAACCGGCAAAATTGATTTATTGAAAGAGGTGGAAAATTTCATCGCCAATGATGCTATGGCGACTTCAACCGGAATCCAGCAGGATGCCACTCGTCAATTGATCTTTAACGGTATTTTCATTGCCCTTGTCGGCGGATTATCAATTAGCCTGTTCTGGATCATCAGTAAAGACATTGCCAAGCAACTGGGCGGAGAGCCTCAAATGGTCAGCGCCATGACGGCGAAAATCGCTGCGGGTCAACTGGACCGGCGCACCGATAAACTCGCGTCGCAATATTCAGGTATTTTTGCAGCGATGCTTACCATGCAAAAACGTCTGGCGGATGTCATAGGCACCATCCGGACCTGTTCGGAACAAATTGCCCAGGCATCCCAGGAAGTCAGCAATGCAGCTCAAACCTTGAGTCAAAGTACCTGCGAACAAGCGGCCAGTATCGAACAAACCAGCGCCGCGCTGGAACAGTTGACCGGCACAGTTGAAAACAATCATGAAAACGCGCAAATCACCGAAAAAATTGCCATCGCTGCTGCTGCAACAGCAATCGATGGAGGGCAAGCGGTGAATGATACGGTGGCAGCCATGGAGAAAATTGCAGACAAGATCAGTTTGATTGAAGAAATAGCCTATCAAACCAATTTGTTGTCGCTGAATGCCTCGATTGTCGCGGCTAAAGCAGGTGAGCACGGCGCCAGTTTCAGCGTGGTGGCTACCGAAGTTCGAAAACTGTCCACACGCAGCCAGGATACCGCCAATGAAATCAGCACGCTCGCCAATAATGGCTTAGCCATCGCCAAAAAAGCCGGGAATCTCTTGAATGAAGTACTGCCCAACATTCAGAAAACCGCCAGCCTGGTGCAGGAAATTGCCACGGCATCTGACGAACAAGCCACAGGCGTCCGGCAAATCAGTCAAGCCATCCTGCAACTGGACAGTGTCATTCAGCAAAATGCCGCCGCGTCCGAACAATTAGCCGCCACATCAGAAGAATTGAATGATCAAAGCCAGTTATTGATGGGCCAGGTTGGATTTTTCAAGTTGCAGTAATTACCCCCATACACGAACGTGCACCCTCGCCTCTTTTAACTGCAAACTGTGCTCATGAGAGAAAAACCGGCCATTGACTCTCTGCTTCGCAGAGTCCATCTTCCTCTGTTGCTTCTGGTGATCACGTTGATTCTGACGATATCGTTATATTTTCGCATCAGCTCGGTTCGTCATCATAATATGGAAGTTACGGTAGTGGGAGCGCGGAATATTTTCCAGATGATCGTACTGACCCGGCAATGGAACGCCGAACACCTGGGGCTCTATGCTTTTGTGACCCCTGACACGCAACCCAATACCTATCTGGATCATCCCGACCGGGATTTGGAATTGCCTGACAAACGTCAGTTGACCATGATCAATCCGGCTTATATGACCCGGCAAATTGCCGAACTGGCCATGAAAGATGAACACCTGCATCTTCACCTGCATATCACCAGCTTAAAACCCATCAGGCCTGAAAACGGACCGGACAAATGGGAAGCCCTAGCCCTCAAAGAGTTCGCAGAGGGTAAAACTGAAAAGTTCAGTATCGAAAATATCAATGATCAAAGTTACTTGCGCTATATGGCCCCTTTAGCCGTCAAGCAACCGTGCCTCGCCTGTCACGAAAAGCAAGGCTATAAACTGGGTGACGTGCGCGGAGGCATTAGTGTCAGTATGCCCTATCAGGCCATCGAGCAGGCAACGCACAACGAAATAACGGCTACCGTGATCAATCACGGTTTGTTTTATGCGCTACTGATTATCATCAGCGGGGGCCTGATCGAATTACTGGCGCGTCGATGGCGCAGTCTGGATGATACAATTATCTCGTTGGAAGCCACCCGGAATGAATTGGTTGCCACCGAAAAAATGGCTTCACTGGGGCGCCTGACCGCCGGTTTCGCGCATGAATTGAACACTCCGGTAGGTGTGGCCGTTGGCGCTATCAGCCAAAGCGATGAAACCATTAAAACCCTGCGGCATTTGCTGACCAAAGACGAAGTCAGCGAAACAGAATTTTCTACCCAAATGGATTATCTGGGCGAAAGCCATCATTTGGCTTTGGCCAATTTACGCCGCGCCGCAGATTTGGTGCAACGTTTTAAACGCACATCGATCGACCGCGGCTCAGAGCAAAAACGCGAGTTTCAGCTGGCGGAACTGATACAGGATGTGTTGACCACGCTACGCAATGTCTTGAAAAAAACCGCCCTTAAAATTGATGTCGACTGCGATCCTCAGCTCAAATTGTACGGCGCGCCCGGTTTACTGGAACAGATACTCACCAACTTGATAACCAACAGCATCACTCACGGTTTCGATGAAGGCCAGCGGATCGGGCGTATTCAGATCAAGGCTTTTAAAAACCCAGACGGGCAACTGATCATTGACTATCAGGATGACGGTGCAGGCATGAACGACGAAGTTTGCCGTCAGGCTTTCGAACCTTTTTTCACGACCAAACGGGACTGCGGTGGTTCCGGCTTGGGACTTTATGTCATCTATACTATCGTTACTCTTCAATTGGCCGGTACAATTCATATTAAATCAACGCCCGGCCTGGGTTCTCATATTCACATTGCATGTCCGATAGAAAACCCGCCCAACCAAGGAAACCGTTATGAAGCTAATCCGTCGCTCAAACCCTGACCGAAGCGAAGATAACAGCGGTCATAACCCGCCTCCCGGCAGCGAGACAGGCCGGTATTTCTGGAAGATTCTGATCGTCGATGACGAAGTGGATGTCCGCACGCTGACACGCATCAGTCTGCGCGACTTTACGTTTGCCAATCGTTCTATCGAATTTATCGAAGCCGGTTCGGCCCAGGAAGCAATGGACCAACTGGCAAAACATGACGATATCGCCGTGGCATTGATCGATGTGGTGATGGAGACCGATGATGCCGGACTGAAACTGGTTGATCATATTCGTTATCAGCTCAAAAACGACATGATCCGGATCGTCATCCGAACCGGCCAGCCCGGAATGGCCCCGGAACGTTATGTCATCGATCATTACGACATTGACGATTACAAAGACAAAACCGAACTGACGGCATCCCGGCTGTACACAACGGTTCGCTCTGCACTCAAAGCCTATCGTGACTTGCAAACCATCAACACCAATCGTCTCGGTTTAGAATGCGTATTGAATGCCACACCGGCTATCTATAATTTGGGCCATAGCCAGTTATCCAATTTTTTTAACGGGATGTTGACCCAGGTAATCGGACTTTGCAGACTCTCGCCCACCACGTATATCGGTTCACTCGAAGGCGTCATTACAACCATCAATAATGATGAAATCAAGATCAGAGCCTACACCGATCATTTTGTCGATAACCCGCGTTTTGATGAAATTCATCAGCAATGCGTCAACAGTATTCTTTACGATCAACCGATTACGCAACTGCGCGACAAAGCGGAAGTCCTTCCGTTAAGCATAGCCGACAAGCCGGTCGGCTATATCTATGTCGAACCTATCGAGGCTTTATCCCAGATTGACCGCAGCCTGATTACCATCTTTGCCCGCCAATGCTCGCAAGCCCTGGAAAATTTCGAATTGCACAGCACTATCCTCAATTCATTTGAAGGCGCCATTGACATGCTGGCTGAAGTGGCCGAATACAAAGACAAGGCAACCGGCGGACATGTCAATCGGCTAGATCATTACACTCATGCCATCGCGCTTGCCCTGAATGTTGATAAACATGAAGCCTGTTGCTACGGCAAAGCCAGCCGTCTGCATGATGTGGGCAAGGTCGGCATTCCTGATCATATTCTGTCCAAACCCGGCAAGTTGACGGCAGAAGAATTTGAAATCATCAAAACACATACTACACTGGGGGCCAATATTTTGGGTCACGATCCGGCCTTTCATTTGGCGCGGCAAATTGCCTTGTTTCATCATGAACGCTGGGATGGCAAAGGTTATCCGCAAGGCTTGCGGTCTTCGGAATTGCCGCTCGCCGCCAGAATAGTGTCTGTCGCGGATGTATTTGACGCAATGATAAGCTGGCGGCCTTACAAACAGCCCTGGAGCACACAGGATGCGAGAGAAAATATCGCCGCCGGAGCCGGGACACAATTCGATCCCGACGTTGTCGCCGCCTTTTTAAACGTACTGGATAATGGCGGATTTGATCAAACGATTGAAAATGCGGTCAAGACCATCGAGTGAGACATTCATTCACCCTGAAATTCATCATGCCCTTAAGTTAAGACCATTCCAATCAATCGATAAGTACAAGTGTAGGGGCGGACCAGACGGTAGTCGCATTTAAAAACAAACCATACAAATTTATTGGTACTATTCCCGAGTCTCAAACTAGACTTGTCATGCTATGTCATTGCATCTACCACGTTTTTTTGTGTATCTCCCTAGCCTTATCAAAGTGACCCATGTTCACGCTTAGCCTTAAATGGCGATGGGTAATCTTCATCTGTCTGATGGTTACCTTCGTCTCCGCATTTTATTCATATCGTCTGTTCGATAGTCAAAAGCGAAATGACCTTGATGTTGTCGATGCCAAGTTGTTAACCGGTGTGCAGATGGCGCACCATCTGGTTGGCTCGGACTTTCACGATAAGATGACGAATGCCGACTCGGTATCACCGGCGGATTATCGGGCCATCGTCGAAAAATATAACGGCATCGCCAAAGCAGCAGGCTTTCAGTTTTTGTCCAGTCATCTGTTTCTGCCGGATGGCCGCATTATCTCGACTAAGGCAAACTTACCCGGCAAGAATACCGGCAAAGGCGATGACGCCGGTTTTTTCGAGACACAACCCTATCCCGAATCGCTTCGTCTGGCCCAACAAAACGGCGTTGCAACATACGCGAGCTTCACCGATAAAGGTGAAAAAGGACGCATGCTGCTTATTCCATTTAAGGACAATCAGGGGCGCACCTCTGTTGTTGGCGCAGGCATTGTAACGGATGACCTTGACCAGCAGCTAAAGTCAACAGGCTGGACGATCTTGACGCATTTTTTCTTGGTCGTGTCGGTCATAACCGGAGTTGCGCTGGCGCTTGGACAGAAGCTCGTGCGGCCTGTAAAACGGTTGCACGAAATCACTAATATCAAAGCCTTTCGTGAGCAGGAAAAGGCATTGCGCCTGGAAAGCGAAAAAAACCAGGCCATTCTTCGCAGCGCCAGCGATGGCATCCATCTCCTCGATTTAGATGGCAATCTGATCGAAGCCAGTGATTCCTTCTGTACCCTGCTCGGCTACGCGCGCGAAGAAATGATAGGTATGAATGTTGCTCAGTGGGATGCCAATTTCAGTGATGACAAACTGATGGCCGATTTCAGGCAAAAGTTCGAAAACCAGGAACGTTCCGAATTCGAGACCCGGCATCGCCGAAAAGACGGCAGTGTGCTTGATGTAGAAGTCAGTACCTTTCCATTGCAGATTGACGGCAAGCCAGTATTATTCAATTCATCGCGCGATATAACAGGGCGCAAGCAGATCCAGCAAACGCTTTTGCGTAGCGAAGCCAACTTCAGGCGCGCCCAGGCAGTCGCTCATACAGGCAGCTGGACACTGGATATTGGCAGTGGCCAGCTGGACTGGTCGGATGAGGTTTACCGCATTTTCGGAATTGAACCCGGAACAGCCGTCAGTTTCGCATTATTTCTTGCCTGCCTGCATCCGGACGACGTCACTAAACTGTTAACGGCCTGGGATGCGGCCCTCACCGGAGATGATTACGACATAGAACACCGTATCCTTGTAGCCGGTGAAATCCGATGGGTTCGCGAACGGGCGAAAATTGACTTCGATGCAGACGGAACCCCCTTGACCGGTATCGGCACTGTTCAGGATATCACCCCTACGCGCGCACTGATTGACGCTCTGATGACGAGCGAACAGCGTTTGTCATTCGCCTTGCAGGGTTCAAATGACGGTCTTTGGGATTGGAATCTGGAAAGTAACGAAGTTCACTTTTCACCGCGGTGGCTGGAAATGGTGGGTTACGCTGAAGGCGAACTGAAGCAAAATTTTGAAACCTGGGAACTCCTAGTGCATCCGGATGACAAATCCCGGTCATTGGCGGCAGTGGCTGATTACATTGAAGGACGCACACCCCGCTATGAAATAGAATTTCGCCTGCACCACAAGCAAGGTCACTGGCTGCATATCCTGTCCCGAGCAAAATGGGCTTGTGACCGAGACGGTCAGATCATGACCCCTCGCCGCCTGGTAGGGACTCATGTAGATTTGACTGAACGCAAGCGAGTAGAACACGCTTTGGCTCACCAAGTTACATTCACCGAGTCACTGATCAATGCCCAAAATGATGGCGTTTCAGCCTGCAGTGAAATTGAAACATATCCCTTTGTCCGTTTCACTGTCTGGAACAGGGCGATGCAAGAATTAACCGGCTACAGTATTGAGGAAATCAACCAGCTCGGTTGGTATCAGACGGTCTATGTCGATGAACAAACCCAACAGCAAGCTCAACAGCGCATGAATCGAATGCGCAAAGGTGATCATCTGCGAGGTGAGAAATGGACAATCGCGCGCAAGAACGGCGAAAGGCGTACCCTTCAGATCTTCACTTCGCTGGTTACCACCCACGACGGCAAACCGCATGTTTTGGCAGTCATGCACGATATCAGTGATCAAATCCGCGCTCTGGCTCAATTAAGGGAAAGCGAAGAACGTTTGCGTGTGCTTTATGAAGGATCTGCCGATCCGATATTATTGATGGAGAATGACGCGTTCATCGACTGCAACAAGTCAGCTCAAATCCTGCTCGGATTACAGAGCCGCGATCAGATAAGAAACGTCAGGCCCAGCGAAATTTCACCCGAATACCAACCTGATGGACGACGCTCAGATGAAAAAGCCGCTGATATGATCGCGACAACCATTGATCAGGGTAACCATCTTTTTGAATGGGAACACATAGCCGCCGACGGCAGGCATATCATCGTTGAAGTCATGCTGACAGTTGTGATGCATAATCACAAGCCCATTATGCATGTCGTCTGGCGAGATCTGAGCCGTCTCCATTCGGCGTTGATGGAGTTGCAAAAGCGCGATCGTTACCAGCGGGCATTGCTGGATAATTTTCCCTTTCTGGTTTGGCTTAAAGATGAAGAAAGCCGTTATCTGGCAGTCAATCAACCCTTTGCCGAAGCCGCTGGCTGGGCATCGCCGGATAGCATCATCGGCAAAAACGACTTCGATTTATGGCCTAAAGAACTGGCTGAGCACTATCGCTCTGTAGACCGAGAAGTCCTGGTTTCCAACCAGCCCAGGTCACTCGAAGAACAGATCGAGAACCCAACCCATGTCGGCTGGTTAGAAACGTATAAATCACCCGTCACCCTGGATGGGCGCGTTATCGGTACCGTTGGCTTTGCCCGCGACATCAGTCAACGTAAGCAAAGCGAATGAGCCATGGAACGCTACAGCGCCATGCAGGAATTACTCTACCAAACCTCTTCCATCTTCATTAATTTACCCCTGGATCAGATAGACCAGGGCATATACGAGGCGCTGGGACAGATGGCGAGATTTGTTGGCATTGACCGCGCCTTCATATTCTCTTACAACGCGGACGAGAACACCGCATCGAATACTCATGAATGGTGCGCCGAGGGCATAAACCCGCAGATCGACAATTTACAAAACTTCCCGCTTAACGATTTTTCGGAATGGGTGACCAGTATTTGTCTGGGTGAAATCACGTTGATTCAAGACGTTTCAGCAATGCCTTCGGGCATCATGCGAGACACGCTCGAGCAACAGCAGATCAAAAGTGTGCTGTTAATTCCGTTGATGATCAAGAATTGCTGCCAGGGCTGGGTTGGCTTTGATGCGGTTAAGAACCGACGTGATTTTGGGTCTGAAGAAGTTCGGCTGTTATCGTTGTTCGCGAATCTTCTGGTCAATATCGATGATCGCCGCAAAGTGGATGATGACCTGCAAAAAAGCCAGAAAATGCTGACTGAAACTCAACGGGTAGCAAGGATTGGCGGTTGGCGCGCGATCCCGGATACCAATGAACTGGAATGGTCGGAGGGGATTTATAGACTGCTTGAAGTATCTCCGGATTATCGCCCCGACCTGAAGAGCGGGCTTGATTTTTTCGAGCCGCATTCGCGCGAGAAAGTCGTTGCCAATTTTAAAAGCAGCATTGACAAAGGCCAGCCCTTCTCTATAGAAATTGAGTTAAATACTCAAAACGGCAAGAAGTTGTGGGTTGAATTGCGAGGCTCCCCTCATCAGGACAATGAAAATCCTGACTATTTAACGGGTACCATCCAGGACATCACCAAACGCAAGCAAGCTGAACAGCAACTGGAACAATACCGTTATCACCTGGAGGAAATGGTCCATGCACGGACGAGTGAACTGGAAAATGCCAACCATCGCTTGAGCATGAGCGATCAGCGCCTGTCGGCCATGTTCGCCATGAGCCAAAAGGTCAATGAACTCAACGAAGACCAGCTCTTGCAATTGGGCATCGAGGAGGCCGTTCGCTTGACAGGCAGTGACATCGGTTACCTTCACTTTGTCAATGACGATCAGGAAACCATTGCGCTTTACACCTGGTCCGCCAACACGTTGCGCTATTGCACGGCAGCCTATGATTCCCATTATCCCGTCTCTGCCGCAGGCATCTGGGCTGACACCGTGCGTTTGAAACAACCGGTGGTCCATAACAACTATCAGCAAATGCAAGGACGTTCGGGCTATCCCGAAGGCCATGCGGAACTCGTTCGCCATCTCGGCGTACCGGTCATCGAGAAAAACAAAGTGGTCATGCTGATGGGAGTGGGAAATAAAACAACCGATTATGACAAATCAGACGTCAATCAACTGCAACTGATAGGCAACGACCTGTGGAGCATTGTCATGAGGCGCCGCACAAACGAGGCGCTGGCCCAAGCCAGGGAAGCGGCCAGCCGGGCAAAGAGCACGTTCCTGGCCAATATGAGCCATGAATTGCGCACGCCTATGAATGCGATCATGGGTATGACGCATCTGGCTTTGCGCAGAGCCGATGACCCCAAATTGAAAGATCAGCTCACCAAGATAGAACGGGCTTCACAGCATTTGCTGGGCGTTATCAACGATATTCTCGACATATCTCAGATTGAAGCCGAGCGTATGACTTTCGAACAAATCGATTTCAAACTTGATGAAGTGCTCAAAAACCTGACTGGCTTTGTTGCGCAAAAGATTAGCGATAAAGGCTTGACGCTGCGAATCGACACCGCGCCGGAAATCGCCGGGCTTTCGTTCAAAGGCGACCCGCTGCGCTTGGGACAAATTTTACTCAACATAACCGGCAATGCGGTCAAGTTTACCGAGACAGGAACGATTACGCTCTCCGTTCGGCTTGCTGAAAACCATCCTGATTCCGTATTGCTACGCTTTGAAGTGCGGGATACCGGTATTGGCATTTCCGGTGAGGATATGAAACGGCTTTTTAATGCCTTTGAACAGGCGGACGGATCTACCACCCGCAAGTACGGGGGCACCGGCCTGGGCTTGGCCATCAGCAAGCGCCTGACTGAAATGATGGGCGGTGAAATCGGTGCATCCAGCAAACCGGGGATGGGCAGCACCTTCTGGTTCACCGCCCGCTTAATCAAAGGGACTGACGTCATGAAATCCGAGGCTACGCATCAACATGAGACGGCTGAAGCGCGACTTAAAACGCAATTCCCGGGAAGCCGCATTCTTCTGGTCGAAGACGAACCGGTCAATCAGGAGGTTTCCCGGTGGCTATTGGAAGAAGCAGGCTTGACAGTGGATCTGGCTGAAAATGGCAGGATAGCGTTGAATATGGCCAAGCACAGTGCTTATGCCTTGATACTGATGGACATGCAGATGCCGGAAATGAATGGCGTAGAAGCAACGCGCGCAATCCGGGCACTGCCGGGCTATGCCGACACACCTATCCTGGCGATGACCGCCAACGCCTTCAGTGAAGACCGTGAGGTGTGTCTTGACGCAGGAATGAACGATCATATCGCTAAACCGGTGGTTCCCGATATACTTTATGAGACTTTGCTAAAATGGTTGATATGAACGTCAGGGTAGCAGATTGTTAGGGTGGATAAGCCACAGCGCATCCACCTTCAACAGCATTGGCGGATGCAGCAAGCGCCATATCCAACCTACAACAACCCTTCTTTGCCGGAAGATTGACAAGCATTTATACGTTAGTTTCAACTAACCCTATCATCACTAAAAATCAAATTTTCGTGTAAGTTCCGAATGAACATATCCTCAATTTTTAATTCCAGGCAATCTAAAACCCTTGATCCTAAGGAGACACGACGCATCACCGATTTCCTCGAATTGTCACCGGCTGCCATCGCTTTTGTTGACAAAAATGGTACTGTTCTGGAATTAACCCCCTCTTTTACCCGCATTTTTGGTTACACAAAAAAAGATATCCCTCATATCGACGTTTGGTGGACTCTGGCTTTTCCCGACCCGGTTTATCGGGAAAACCGGCGTAGGCAATGGAATACAGAAGTTGCTAAAGCGCTTGAAATCGGCGATATGATCCACAATTTTGAAGGCCATGTGTGCTGCATGGACGGACGTTATGTCTGGGTTGAAGCCCATGCCAGCTTTTCCGGCACTGAAATCTTCATCATGCTGGCCGATATCAGCCACCGTAAGCAGGCGGAACATAGAGCCGTTGAATTTGAGAAAGAAGCCGATGCCCTGAGGCGCGAATCGGCCTGGCTTAATCTGGCTCTGAGTTCCAGCCATTCTGGAACTTGGGAATGGGTTCCGGAAACCGAAGAACATCATTGGTCGCCGGCAATATGGAACTTGTTTGGGCTGGATAAAGAAACACAAGTGCCCGGTTTTGCCGTATGGGAAGCGATTGTCGACCCGCAAGACCGGCCTAGGGTTACCCAAAAGATTCGTGAAGCCGTTATCGCAAACCAGGATTTTCTGGATGAATACCGCATTACCGTTTCAGGGGAACAACGCTGGCTTTATCTCAGAGGACGCGCGGTTCGAACTAATCCCGCGCATCCATTGCGCTACCTGGGTATTGTCATGGACATTACTGAGCGCAAGCATGCCGAGGCAGCGCTGCGCGAGCGGGAAGAGGTCATGAGTGCCATCGTTTCCCAGGCAGGCGATGCGATAGAATTGACTGATCTGCAGACGTTCCGTTTCGTCGAGTTCAACGACGCCTCCTGCACCTTACTGGGCTATTCCCGTGAAGAATACACTCAGCTCACCGTGTTCGATATTCAGGCTGAACTGTCCAGTGAAAAAATACGAGCCTTGATGGCGAGTTCACCTACCGGACAAGAGCTGCGGTTTGAAACAAAGCACCGGCGCAAGGATGGTAATCTAATCGACGTCCACGTCAGCATGCGACTCATTGAACTGAGGGAGCGACGTTATTGTGTCGCCATCTGGGGTGACATCAGCGAGCGCAAGCAGCTCGAAGCCAGAATGCGCTTTGCCGAGACCCGTTATAGGGCCATGATTGATCAGGCAGCGCCTGACGCCATGTTTATCCACGATTTTAGTGGGCGTTTTGTCGAGGTCAACCGGAGGGCTTGCGAAAGCGTCGGCTATACCCGGGAAGAACTGCTCAGTATGGACGTGCTCGCTCTCGAAAATGACTTCGACCTGAACAGTGCTCAATCTGAATGGATTCGCGTCAAGCCGGGTGAGACGCATATCCTCTTTGGCCGCCATAGACGTAAAGACGGCAGTCTATTCCCGGTCGAAATACATTTCGGCTCAATCGTGTCAGAGGAGCAACCTTTATTTGTCGCTATGGTAAGAGACATATCCGAAAGACAAGCCGCTGAAGCCTCATTGAAAGCCAGCGAAAAACGTTTTCAGGATATCGTCGAGGTTTCAGCTGACTGGATCTGGGAAGTCGATGCCGAAGGCCGCTTTACCTTCATCTCGAAATCCGTGGAAGCCATACTGGGTTACTCACCCGATGAAGTTTTGGGTTTAAGGCCTTTTGATCTTATGTTGCCGGATGAAGCAGCACGGGTCAGTGCCGAATTTGGCTCTATCATGGCTCAACGCAAACCTTTTCGTGATTTCGTCAATACCAACACGCATAAAGACGGTACTCTTCGTCATATTCAGACCAGCGGCACCCCGATATTCGGTCCGGAAGGAGAATTATTAGGCTACCGCGGCCTGGACCGTGACATTACTGAACTGGTCAAGACCCGTGAAGCCTTGGAAATTCATCAACAGCACCTGGAGCAGCAGGTGGCCGAACGTAGTGCTGCCGCACTGTCTGCCAAGGAAGAGCTGAACCTCATTCTTGAGTCCAGTGCAGACGGAATTTTCGGAGCGAATACCAAAGGCGAAATCACCTTTGTCAATAGCGCTGCCGAACATCTGCTGGGCTATTCGGCCGCACAATTGCTCGGTCGTTCAATGCACGAAACAGTTCACCATACCCATACGGATGGAACCCGGCATTCCAAAACAGAATGTCCGATGCGCAATTGCCTTGTCAATAACGAACAGATAAGAGTTGCTGACGATGTATTCTGGCGGGCTGACGGTACGCCGTTGCCGGTGAGTTATGCCGCACATCCTATGCAACGCGGCGGCACTACGGTTGGCATGGTTGTCAACTTTTCGGACAACACGCTACGCAAGCATTTCGAACAAGCTTTGCTCGAAAGAGAAGAAAGCTTGAAAGAAGCTCAGCGAATTGCCCATTTAGGCCGCTGGTATATGGACGTGGCGAGCAATCAGGTCGTATGGTCGGAAGAAATCAGCAAAATGTTTGGCTTTGATCCATCAAGCCCAACCCCATCTTACGACGAACACCACAAGCTATTCTCGCCGGAAAGCTGGAAAAAGCTATCTGTTGCTTTGGCTAAAACTGTCAAAACGGGGATCTCTTATGAACTGGAACTGGAGACGGTGCGTAAGGATGGCTCAAATGGCTGGATTTGGGTGCGCGGAGAGGCCGTCATGGATACCAAGGGCATGACTGTCGGCCTACGGGGAGTGGCTCAAAACATCACGGAACGTAAACAAACCGAAGCCGCATTGATTGAAGCACAAAAGGCTGCCGAGCAGATGGCCAAGATCAAGAGTGAATTTTTAACCAACATGAGCCATGAAATTCGAACGCCCTTGAACGGTGTGCTGGGCCTCGCTCAATCCGGCTATCGCGAAAATGCCGGTAGGGGCAAATCGCAGGAAATATTCACCCGCATTCTGGATTCGGGCAAGCTGCTGCTCAATATCGTCAACGATATTCTTGATTTCTCCAAGATCGAGGCCGGTAAGCTGGTTATCGAAGCTCAGCCCTTTTCACCCAAACAGATTGTCGACGAAGTCCTCTTGGTAACCTCCGAGCGAGCTAAAGCCAAGGGGTTAATCGTGGAATCCCATCCCGGCTCAACTATGCCGGAGGCTTGCCTGGGTGATCCAACCCGAATCGCTCAGATCTTGCTCAACTTTCTGTCTAATGCTCTAAAATTTACCCTGCACGGTAAGATTACCCTGGAGACCAATTGGGATGACAACACTCTAATTTTCGCAGTGCGCGACACCGGCATCGGCATCGCCCCTGAAGATCATAAAAGGCTCTTTTCTCCCTTCGAACAGGCGGATGCGAGCACCACACGCCAATATGGCGGCACAGGGCTTGGCCTTTCGATCAGCAAGCATCTTGCGGAACTGATGGGTGGCGAAATCCGCGTCGAAAGTACGCCCGGCATCGGGAGCCGATTCGAATTCCGGCTACCTTACATAAAAGCCGACAGCCCCTTGAAATCAATGCCTCCCGGATGCTATCTTCCAACACAAGGCAAACGCCTGGCAGGTTTGCGGATTCTCGCCGCAGAAGACAATGAGGTGAATCAATTGGTGCTGGAAGACATGCTGACCAACGAAGGTGCGGCGCTGACTTTGGTCAGTAACGGCAGGATTGCAGTGGAGACGGTCATGCGGACACCCAACGCCTTCGATGTCATTCTGATGGATGTGCAGATGCCCGAACTGGACGGGCGCGAAGCGACACGCCAAATTACGGCTATCGCCCCAAACGTGCCTATCATCGGCCAGACGGCCCATGCGCTGGCCGAGGAACGTATTATGAATCGTGTTGCAGGAATGGTCGATACCATCACCAAACCGCTGATACATGAGGAATTGATGGCGATCATTTTGCGCTTTGCACCAGCACCAAGGCCCGCCCCCATCATTGCGGATCTGATCGATTGGGACGCGCTGTTCAAGCGCTTCAACAATCGAAAGGACTTCATCGAAAAGCTACTCCGGACGGCACTGCAGAGTCAGCAGGATGTTCCTGCCAATCTGCGTCACGCCGCGAGTAACCAGGATATGGAAGCCATGGCTTTCATCGGCCACAGCCTGAAGGGCACCGCCGGTAATTTTGCTGCGAAAACCCTTTATGACCTTGCCCGCCAACTCCAGGACAGCGCCAGGGCCAATGCCCCCGATGCCGCCCAGCTTGCCGAAAAATGCGCAGATCAACTGGATGAAGTTCTGAAACTGCTGCGCGCAAGAATCAATCAACCGGAAACTTTAAATGGGGGACAGCAGGATGAGCCTTAAGCCAAACATTCTTGTGGTCGATGACCAGCCGGAAAACCTGCTGATCCTCGATGACTTACTCGCGGCCGATTTTACCGTGCATGCCGCGTCCAGCGGCGAACAGGCGCTTGCCACCGTTTCAGCTGACGCACCTATCGATATCATATTGCTCGATGTCATCATGCCGGGCATCAATGGTTTCGAAGTCTGCCGAAGGCTCAAGGCATCGCCGACAACACGCAACATTCCCGTCCTGTTTTTGACCAGCCTGGACAGCATTGCCGACGAGACCGAAGGTTTCACAGTGGGAGGAGAAGACTTCATCCATAAACCGTTCTCGGCTCCCGTTGTGCTGGCGCGTATTCACACTCATCTGCAACTGGCGAATAACCGACGTGATTTGGCCTTACGTAATGAAAATCTGGAACTCCTTGTTCATGAAAGAACGCGCGAACTGATACGCCAAAAGCAGGAAGTCATCAATGCCCAGGATGCCACCATCATTGCTTTTTGCGCCCTCGCCGAAGCGCGAGACAATGAAACCGGCAACCATATTCGCCGAACTCAAAACTATGTGCGCACACTGGCTGAGCTGCTGCGCAATCACCCGCGTTTTTGCGACGAATTAAACGACGATGTCATCCTGCAATTATATAAATCAGCGCCTCTGCACGATGTCGGCAAGGTGGCGATTCCCGATGCCATCCTCAACAAACCGGGTAAACTTACCGCCGAAGAATGGGAAATCATGAAGCAGCATACGGAATTCGGACGTGACGTAATCGCTCAAGTGGAACAGAATTCGGGCAGCGAAGCCAGCTTTCTGCGTTACGCCCGCCAAATTGCTTACAGCCATCATGAAAAATGGAACGGCAGCGGTTACCCTCAAGGATTGGCTGGGGATGAAATACCGGCAGCGGCACGATTTATGGCTGTCGCCGATGTCTATGACGCCTTGATTTCAAGACGGGTTTACAAGCAGGGTTATTCCCATGAACAAGCCATCGCTATGATCTCAGAAGGCGTTGGCAGCCACTTTGACCCCGATATTGTCAAAGCGCTATTGGAAAATCACGACTTATTCCAAAAGATTGCCCATGAATTTCATGATGAATTTGCAACACTGTAATCGCCAACTTAACGCTTATGGTGAGGCTCTCACCTCGCCAGAAAAATGAAAGGACCCGGGTTTAGGGTGCGGTTATTCGCCTGAATGGACGCAATAAATAGTTACCTATCATAAATCCTTTCCTGATTAGCAAGATGTTTCAGCTAAATCCATTAGCGCCCGTCGGGAAACGGACATCCAGTGCCATGGAGGGTAAGCTGCTAGCTATGGATGTGACCTGGATTCCGACAATCCCTACCGGAATGACGCGGCCCCCTTGTTTTGTTGTTCCGCTTAACAGTTATATATCCTTTTCCTAGTGCTCAGGCTCAAGGACTGAGCGGCACAACTAAGGTTTGTCAGAATTTTTTACAAACCCAGTTTCTACAAATTTTAAAACTCAACATAGGCGCTTGATTAATAAACATTACCCTATCTATGGTCTTTATATTGCCTGTCTAATATATCGGTTTATTTACACTCGACTGATGCACTGAAATAGCGAGCTTTCTGCATAATTCATTGGTATTTTAAGAAAGACGCTGACTAATCAGACAGACTAGTCACGAGCTTTCTCTATTTATGTCAATATTTTTTACATTTGCACGTTATTTTGATGAGAGAAGCCGGTATTACAACGTTTCTAAATTTTAATTTTGGAGAAGATATGACTATTAAAAACTTTGCCCTTATTAGCACGCTGGGGCTTTCGACATTGATGACCCCTGTCGCTTCAGAGGCATCTAGCGCCTTTGCAAACGCCAGTCTGAACTGGGATTCTATAGAAATTTTCACTTCGAGCTTCGGAGGCAATCCTGAGCCAACCATTCAATGGCTTAACCAGACAGATAACGGCTCGTTATCAACCAACGATAATTTTGGAGGCGGAACCGCATCTGACACTTCATCAGCCGGTTTCAACAGACCCAACTGGTTATCCACTATTCAAAGAAATTCAAGTTTGAGCTATACGTCCTCAGCCTTTGACGCCCGCACGCAAAGCGTTGAAGCCAGTGCCTCAAGTCCAGTCGAAGTAGGCGATTACAACAATTCTTCCAGCAGCAGTTTAACTCGTGCTGGTCAGTTTTCGGTAAGCGGTTCGGGTCTTGTGGGATTTAAATTTAGTGCATCGGCCTACAGCAATGTGAATGGGACCTCAGATTGGAGTGGATTTGCAACGAGCCAGGCCTTTGTCTCATTAACTAATGGATTAGGTTCTTCAATACAATCTCTTGACGCTCACAGCAGCATCTTCTCGCTGGAAATCGATGACCTGAGCAATACATTGGTCGTTGCATTATTTTTTAATGATGGTCAAACCGGCTTCCTTGAGACCAGGGTAAGTGCAAGCACTAATTTGTCCGGCTATTCTGATGGCGATGGTCAAACTTCACCGGTTCCTGTACCCGCAGCATTCTGGTTTTTTGGCACTGCACTGATCGGCTTGGCAGTCGGCAAACGTAAAAAGGCTTAAGCTTTTTTACCCTGCAGGCTTTCATCAGCCTGCAGGACTGCCAGCCAGAATAACAAGCATCATCTATTTCCTTCAGAACCTCGCTTCGTCAGGCTAACGACCTGAAACTTGATATCGTCTTGACTATTTTCATGCATTATTGATAGGCATAACTGATATAGATGTGATACCCCAGCAGAAACAACAGCGCCGTTGCCAGACTGACATGTACCATGACCCACACAGGATGAAACCAGGCATGGCGGATAGCCGTAGTCTCAACATTGAAAAGCCCAGTGAGAAACAGGGCAAAATAAACCAGACTCAAAAGCTGTAAATAACCAAACCCCATCGTTTGCGAATGGGTAAAAAAAACCAGTGGCGCCAAACTGCCGATCAGTTTGTGACGATGGATAAGCCTACCAGCCAACCGCATCAAACCTCGATTGCGCAACACCGAACAATGCCATTGATGCGCCAGATAAGTCAGTATTGCAAACCCTGAAAGTTGTTTATAAACATCATCCGCCTGCAGCTCGCTAAGCCAGGCCCATCGCCACTCATTAGCGATAAAAATACCCAGCAACAGCAGTAATATCAGCCCCATATAAAAATAATTTTTACCCCTGAATTTAGGCGTGGCTACACCCGATTTTTTGCTTGTCGGCGGCGCAATGGCTTTATCGATGACTAACATGATCCGGCACCTCCAGGCGATGAATTGACTGCTGAATCAAGCTGAGTGTTTGGGGAGCCGTGCGCGCCAAAACCTCCCGCATAAAAACCTCGCCAGAGGGCAAATAATAGCCTTCGCGCGGCCAGTGCTCGCCCAGAACCGGCGGTTTGGCAAATGTTTTGACTTTGTCCAGATAGGTACTGTAAGCCTCCTGGACACTCTGATGAAAAACCGTCAGCACGCGAAAAAGTTCTTCCAGAGAAACGGCCGAAGCGGGATACATCCAGGTGGTTCCGCCCATGATATCGCGCAGGCGCCAATCACTCTTCGGTGATTGTTGATGTTTATTGTGACAATCGATGCAGGGTTCAGCGATGGCCACATCGGCAAACATGCCCGTATATAATCGCGTATCGGGCACGTAAAAAAACTGCGCTTGTTGCGTTTGACGAAGCAGCTGAAATTTGTCCTGTTGCAGTCCTTCAAACCGGTTATCCGGGCTGATTGGAAAATCCGAACCCAGAAATAAACTGATGCGTACCGGACTTTTTTCCAGGCTCTTGGCGGTTTCTCTCAGAAACAAAGCCGGCAAAGGTCCCGCTTCCAGGTCCTTATCGCGCCAATGCTCATCAAATTTAAGCCCTGCCTTAGTGCCATTGCCGACGATTTCCTGAGTCCAAAGCGCCCGGACGGCGGCATTCTCTGCTTGTAACAGCTTAAACAGTTGCTCCACCGGAATACTGGCCTCCTCGCTCTTATTCTCCACTAACGGCGGTGGCGCACTGACAAACAAATAAATAGCCAAACAAACAAGTGTTAATACGATGATCCCATCACTTTTAATTGTCATCATCGGTCTCCTTTTTAGCCGGGTGATGGCGCTGTTCGCCGTAAGGTGACAGACCACCGTTAAAATAAGCGGTAATTTTTTCAGGGGGAATGATTTTGTCTACCGTTTTAGCAGGCTGCCTGATATGGTTACCGTGAAAATCATGACAACCCAAACAGCTATCCCAAAGCTTAAGCGCGATCAATCGATCATGAGGAACATCCACGGGGTCTTTTCTGAGTTGGGTATTCTTGTGGCAGTTCCGGCAATAACCGGTATCCGTCAGCGTGACGCGTCGGCCGTTATGTTCAGCATGACAGGAAAGACAACGATCTGGTCCAAGGGCTTGTCTGGCTTTCAGAAATCGCGGTTCAAGAAAGCGGTAAACCGGATGGTTGTCATTGGGTCTTTCGTGACACTCAAGACACTCTTTATTACTGACCGGAGCATGAATAAAATCCGCGCTGTTTTGGCGTTTTCCTAAAACAAATTGCAGGTTGGCTTGGATTTGCTGGCGGGCGGTCCCCGGCGCATCTTTATGGCAAGTACTGCATTTGAGATCTTCATGACCGGTATTCATAGGTCCATGAACATGGAAACGGTCCCTCTGTGACAAGAACAACAGTCCGGCCAGGCCCAAGCCAATGCCTAATATAAAGGCCAGATGCTGACGTTTACGTGGCGTAATTGGTTTATTCATTTGACACCTGAAACACATTACTTGGATAAGCTTGAAAACAACTGCCCCTATTCCTTCCTCGTTTCAGCAATTTCCAGTTTGATGATAAAAAAGGCTATGTTTGCGTTAATAGTGGGCGTCGCCCCGGCAGGGATTGCCGGGGGCCAGAAGCCATGGATGGCGCTGGACTTACACATCCTTGTGACCTGGATTCGCTTACGCGGTCTAACGGCTCCGGCAATCAATGCCGGAATGACGGTGTTTATTTACTTTCAACTACTAACGCGAACATAGCCATAAAAAAGGGGTGACTTAAGCCATATTAAAAGTTCAAACCAGGAATTGCTGCCATCGGTTTAGAAAGCTCTGAAATACCGGGCGTCAATCCCATCCAATCGATTAACACGCCGCTTTTCACATAAGTGCTAAACCATTGATTAACAGCCTCCGCCGTTAATTTTTTATCCCATTTAAAGTCATCCCTAATTGCCCCCAAAACAGTTGACGCGGGAAGCAGATCGGCAAGGCGCTTACTCAGATAAGCTTTGTTTTGAGCCACACCATCCAAAGGCAGGTTGTTAATAATCAGCCCAACGTTATCCAGCCCATGGCTGTTGATGAACGAAACACACAGCACGGTATTGTCGATTGCCGCGCCAAGACCCGGCCTGCTTACAAAAATCACCCTGGCCGAAAATGCCTTTGCCAGACTGGCATTGGATACACCAATGATACTGCCTGTTGCCGGGTCTCCGATGCCATCGATAAGCACGATTTTTTTGTTTGCACCAACGTCAGCAATCTTTTGCAGAATCCCATTTTTAAGTGCTGCCGAATCCGGCGTTAAACCATCGATGAAATCCCGGGTAAAACCTTTCCTGAAAATTAAGGCCGCATCCCGGTGTTCAATAGTTTGCTGCTCACAAAAAATCGTTACCGCCTGCCTGTCCGTGCATTGTGTCATCGGTTTGATATAGGCCAGTTCGCTTGGTGCATAGCCATCAGACAGCAACTGAGCCAGGATACCCAAGCACACAGTGCTCTTTCCTGCCCCGGACTCGGCCCCCATGACATAAAGGTATTGCTCAGGCATTCATAACCAACTCGTTAAAGCTGGATTTGTTATTGACCATTCGATCGACTTGCCGGTGAATGGCTATATTTTCAGGGGTCTGGAGTTCACCACCCAGTTTGTAAACAAAGCGCTTTCTTGCCTCATGATAAGCTTCATTTCCATAAAAATTGGCGTACATCTGAGTGAGTTCAAATTGCCTGTAGGACGCCAGGGCTTTAGCCGCTTCGTCAAAACAGCGGGTTCTGGCCTTCCTGATCAAACTTTTCCTCAAGTTTGTACTGTCCGCACTGTAAGTTTTGGCCACATGTTTGACTTGCGCGTAAAAAATGGAATGCTGTTTATCAAGCATTTTGTCGACTAGCCCGATACGCCAGGCCGCTTTGGCACTGATAGGCAAGCGCTGCTCGGTCAGTGAGGTGGCTAATTCCAGACCCACCCGTTTGGGCAACAAATAAGTCCAGTATTCAGAACCGTACAGGTCCCCCATATTTTTGTAATGCGGATTCAAAATGATGCCGTCGCGTGCCAATACAATGTCCGAAGCAAGCGCAAGAATTGCGCCCCCTGCCCCCGCATTGCCTGCCATGGCCGAGATGGTCAATTTATCCAGCGTCGTTATGATCTGATAAATCAAATCATCTATCGCGTTGATATTGGCCCATGATTCATCCGCCGGACTGTCGGCATTTTCGATATGATTGAGATGAATCCCGTTGGACCAGAACTCCTCGCCCCCCATCAGCACAATCACATTAACCGGTAACGTTGCAACATGACGGTAGACCGATAACAGCAAGCGGCATTGATCAGTACACATCCCGCCATTATGGAAAGAAAAATTCAGATAGGCGATATCGCCATCCAGTTCATACCACACTTCCTGGACCGGCAACTGGCGGCCTGGCTGGGTATAGTCTATGTCCAGGGCTTGAATCGATTTGTACACCAGATTCTTTAACGGACTCTTGAAAGGCTTGGGCAGCAGGTCTTTTAAGACCTCGGTCGCGGGTAATTTGAGGCCTTTGGTGCCGTTATCCAGTTTTGGCTGTAAATGGCCGATCCAGATTGCGCCATCTACCGTTGCCCGGCAAATTGCCTGATTGGCTGTTGCAATGATATCGCCCGGCTTTCCGGTCAAACCGGACGCTTTATGTGCATTAAACAGATAAAAAGGCTTTCCGTAGAGGGTATCCAATAAACCGGGACTGCCGTCGGCGGCATGAATGCGTTTTAAAATGTCATCGGTTTTGTGCTTTTTCCAATCGATGCTTCTATCGGGTTGTTTCATCAAAGGTCTTAATATGCCTTTAATATCCGGTTTACTGTAATCCAGAGGTTCCGGTTTAAACGCCGGAGCTTCAAAGTAAGTCAGGGCTTCCCACAAACAATCAACAGCCGCCTGTGTCACCTCGCGATAAAAGAGGCTGCTTTTTGAAGCTATCCGCATCGGAAAGGTTTTACTCGCCCAAATATCTCCGGCATCCATTTCCTCGCGTGCCTCCAGCAAGGTGACGCCCCATTCCTGCTCTCCACTCTGTATCGCCCAATCCAGAGAAGAAGGGCCTCTATCGCCTTTAATGCCTGGATGAACGATCAAACAGGTAGTTTTTTGATACAGCTCTTGAGGAATCCGTCTCGTCAAAAACGGGCAAATGATTAAATCCGGTTGAAATAATGCAACGCCCTCCAGCAATTGGGGTATATCGCCCAAATGCAGTTCTACTGAGACGATATAACCGGCATCATTAAGCTCTGTATAAAAGCGTTGAGTTAATCCCGAAAAAGCGGATGAAACCAATAAAATACGCATCTTGATCACCTTATTCTAAATAGGTCTGAGACCTTTACCGGCAAACGCCTGGTTTAGACGATTACCCGAGAAGCTGTTGAATTCAGATGAACACTGAATCGTTTTCTATAGTCCTGCGGAGAATCCCCTGGATTTAACGATTTACCCCAACGGCATGCCTGACCGATGGTGGACTTGGCAGTAATACACTTTTTGGTTGTGAATCGTGCCTAACAAATCCATCAATTTACGGATTTTTTGATAGCTTATCTCCTCTTCTGTTATCGGGTGCAAGGCATTCATTTGCGATAAGTTACCGATTTGGTCACGTACGGCATGTTCAATCAAATCGATTTCGTTGAGGGATAATTTGAACATTTCATTATAATTTGACATAAATACTCCTTATACAGAGTGAAAATTACATTACCTCCGTGTGAACTAATCACGGGAAAGAAACTCCGGATAGCGCGTCTTATTCAGGCGACTGCCAAAGAAGTTGCAGAATTCGGGCGCACACTGAATCGTTTTCGATAGTCCTGCGGATTGACCCCCATGTGTTTAACAAAAGCACGGCGCATGCGCTCGGAATCGAAAAAACCGGCTTTCTCCGCCACATCTTCAATCGATAACGCCGTGTTTTCAAGGTGTTGCCTTGCTGCATCAATACGCGCCATTTCGACAAATTTAGCGGGGGTGACACCGGTCTCCGTCAAGAAAGTTCTGGCAAAATTACGCGGACTCATCGCCATACGTCTGGCAAGATTATCGACATGATGATCCTCGGCCGGATTTGCGATAATCCAGGCTTGCAAGTCACGAATATCAGTCCGATGATGCGCCTCGCTGGTCAGATAAGTGCTGAACTGGGATTGTCCGCCGGGCCGTTTCAGAAACATCACCAGATAACGCGCTACACATAACGCCAGTTCTCGCCCCCAATCCTCCTCCACCATCGCTAAAGCCAGATCGATCCCGGATGTAATGCCGCCTGAGGTATAGATAGAGTCATTGCGAATGAATATATGATCTACCTCTACTTGAATAGCCGGGTAGTTGAGCGCTAACTCCTCACACCAGTTCCAGTGAGTGGTTGCCCTCAGATTATCCAAAAGTCCGCACTCAGCCAGAAGAAAGGCCCCAGTACACACCGACGCCAAACGCCTGACTCGAGTCGCCATGAAGGTTACCCAGTTCATTAAGGCAACTTCTTTCAACATCGATTGAAGATCAATAGATCCAGGAATGACTAATGTATCTATACCATCGCTGATTCCGTCAAAAGCCCGGTTCGCAAAAATCTGGAGACCGGTCATCGTGGTAACTGCACCGGGCTTTTCTGCCACTATTTCGATCAGGTACACAGGCTCCTTAATCAACCCTACTCTTTGTAAATGCAGACTGGCAAAAGCAAACACCTCAAAAGGTCCTGTAATATCTAAAACTTCCGCTCCGGGATAAGCCACGATACTGATTCGTCTGACGATAGGATTTTGAAGCAACGCACTGGAAACAACAAATTTATTGGGCATAAACCCTCCTACGCCAAAGAAACAAGGCTAAACAATGCAAAGCCCAAAAAGGTCTATCAATCCTCAGGAAATTCATTATTAAGCACGGTTAAATAATCGCTCTTTACCCCTTTTTGCACAAGGACAACTTTCCCTCATTTTCTGCCAACGTACTGCCTTGATTATCAAGTGACGGATAAATTACGAACCGGCACAGGCAAATACCGGTATAAAATGAACTCTCTAAATGACTGGATCCGATTATGAAAAAAGCACTCTTGATTTTATTGCTGCTTCTGCTGGCCGTTTGTTTGTTTTTTCCAATTTCCAACCTGATGGGTTTGCAGGGCAAAAATGAACTCATTGCCACTGTCCCCGGCACGTCAGAAAGCTTTGCCGAGGTATCTCAAATTTTGCAGAATAAATGCGTCGATTGCCATTCGCCGGGCATGACGCGGATGCCGGTTTATGCCAACTTGCCTATCGCTAAACAGTTGATGGAAAATGATATCGAACAGGCTGGAAAAAGGCTGGTGCTGACCAAAAAGCTTTTTAGCGGCGAGGACGCTTTTACACCTTTGCTGCTGGCAAGACTGGAGCACGTCGTTCGATCCGGGATCATGCCACCGTCAGAGTATATTTTGATGCACTGGACAGGAAATTTAACCGATGCCGAGAAACAAACACTACTCGTCTGGATTGCCGCAGAAAGGTCAAAATCCCCTTGGAGCCAGGATTCTGCAGAAGCTTTTAAAGGCGAACCGGTTCAAACGCTACCGTTAAGCACCTCGCTCGATCAGAATAAGGTCGCATTAGGTGGAAAATTGTTTCATGACCGCCTGCTTTCCGGAGACAACACTTTGAACTGCGCATCCTGCCACGACCTGACCCGGGGCGGCACCGATCAGGCCAAAGTCGCTACCGGCATTAAAGGACAACAGGGACCTATCAACTCGCCGACTGTCTATAACGCCATGTACAACATCGCGCAATTTTGGGACGGCAGGGCCAAAGATTTGCAGGAACAAGCGGCAGGACCAGTCGCCAATCCCGGTGAAATGGGCGCGGAATGGGAGGTTGTGATTGAAAAGCTCAAACAAGTTACAGACTATCAGGACGCCTTTGCCAAACTCTACCCGGAACAAGGTCTGACTAAAGAATCCGTTACCGATGCGATTGCTGTTTTCGAACAATCACTGGTGACCCCCAACGCCCGTTTCGACCAGTATCTGCGCGGTAATAAAACCGTTTTAACTGCTGATGAAAAAGCCGGTTATAACCTGTTTAAAGCCAATTGCATTGCTTGCCATTTCGGCCCTGCGCTTGGCGGTTTGTCGTTTGAAAAAATGGGTGTCAAACAGGATTATTTCAAACTGCGCGGCGGTCCGGTCAGCGATGTCGACAATGGCCGTTTCAATGTCACCCAACTGGAAAAAGACCGTCATTTTTTCAAGGTTCCCGTACTGCGCAATATCGAACTGACCCAGCCTTATTTTCATGACGGCTCAGTCAATAATCTTGCAGATGCGGTACGGATTATGAGTCAAGTTCAACTGGATAAAACGTTGACGGATGATGAAACCGGAAAACTAGTTGCGTTTTTGAAAACGCTGACCGGTGAATACAAGGGAAAACCGCTCGCCCGATTGACGGCTGAAGATATCCAATAGCGGGCGATTCAGAATCTCGCCAAAATAACCTCCCCTTTGAGAAGGCACTGTTCGCGTAAGTACTTGAAAAGACATTAACGCCATCATTCCGGCAGGGATTGCCGGAGCGACGCCCACAATTATTGCGCACAATGCCTATTTAAAACCCCATCCTTTGTAATTTGGCATTTCGCCTAATTAAAGTTACATCCAGATTTCCTAAAAGCCATTCAAGCTTCTAAATAAAGCGGTTCACTTCAATAAATCCGCCATGGAAATAACGTTTTTGGCCATTTCACCAATCGCAATATTTCTATCCATTGCCAGTTTTCTTAACGCATGATAAGCCTCATCTTCGTTGTAGCCTTGCGATTTCATCAGCAGACCTTTGGCTCTGTCTATCAACTTGCGTTCTTCCAGTTGCGATTTGGTTTTTTTGAGTTCGTCTTTCAACGCCTGCTGTTCTTTAAAGCGGGCAATCGCAATGTCAATGATGGTTTTAATCCGTTTGGTATCGAGACCATCGACAATATAAGCGCTGACACCGGCTTTGATAACCTGATTAATCGTTTCGGCATCCTGATCTTCGGCAAAAATAATGACCGGTACCGAATGACTTTGATTGATGGTCAAAATGGCTTTAAGCATCACCTGAGTTGGTGTAAATACGTTGAGCACAACGATATCCGGCAGCAGCGACAAGACAATCGCGCTGAGATCAAGCGATTGAAGCGGCAGACAGGCAACCTCGAAACCGTATTTTTGCAGGGTCTCTTCCAACAGTTTATCGGATTGCACTTCGTCCACAATCAATACTTTCAAGGGCTTCATATCAGTCCAGTTCGATTTTAACGAGTGTGCCGTCGGCCATGATTTCTGTTATGAATTCTTTGGGTTCCTCAAGCCAGTAAATTAATATCAATGCCGCCACCGAACAAACGCCCAGTCCTATGAAAAAAATCGACGGCGTGGCCATGCTCATCAAAACAAGAAACACAATCGCACCGGCATTGCCATAAGCTCCTATGATACCGGCAATCTGTCCGGTTATAGATCGTTTTATCAAAGGCGCAATAGCAAAGACGGCACCTTCGACCGCCTGAATAAATATCGAACAAATGATGGTGACCGTTACCGTCAAATAAATCGGCCAATCACTGGCAATGAAAGACATCATAAAATAACCGAGCGCCGTTCCGCTCATAAAAATCATTAAAGAAAATCTTCTACCTATTCTGTCACTGAGCCAGCCTCCGGCAGGACGTGCGATTAAATTCATAAAAATAAAACTGGACGAAAGCAGGCCCGCATCTATCATCGAAATCGGCTGGGTTTCGCGATAAGTCGTGAACAAAAAAATGGGCAGCATAGACACCACGGCCAGTTTGGAACCGAAGGTCATCAGATAGGCCACACTGAGAATACTGACTTGTTTAAACGAATAACGATGAATACTGTCTATCGGTCCGCTAAGCCGGTCGGCATTGATATCCACGATCCGGTGCGCATGAAAAAAGAACAAGATCCAAATTAACAGGTTAATGGCAACAACCCACGGACCGGACAGCAAATCGGCTTCAGGCGTGGAGAGTTTCCAGGTCAACAGCGACATGGCGGCATAAAGCGGCACGGTGGTGGCGATATAGAAGAAGAGATCCCTGATGCTGGTCACTTCTATGGCGCCCGATCGCTTGGGTTTCAGGTAAGGAACATGAGGCGGCGTGTCTTCGACGTTTTGATAATAAATAAAAGCGTAGGCAAGCGATAAAACACCGGTAAGGGCAACGGCGTAGCGCCAGCCTTCCTCCGCACCAAAATAAAGCGCAAGTCCGGGTAAGGCCAGTGTCGCTGCAGCCGAACCGAAATTACCCCAACCACCGTAGATACCCTCTGCGATACCGACTTGTCTGGATGGAAACCAGTCGCCGATCATGCGAATACCGATCACAAATCCGGCACCGACAAAGCCCAGAGCAAATCTTGCCCAGGCCAGTTGCTGGAATGTTTCGGCGGCAGCAAAAGCAAAACAGGGCAAACTGCACAAGGCCAATAAGGTGCTATAGCTGATCTTGGCGCCAAACCGGTCGACAACTATTCCGATGATAATGCGGGCCGGAATCGGCAACGCAAAATTAAGCAACAGTAAAATAGCCACTTCGGATTCGCTCAAATCCATTGACGTCATGATCATCAGCATCAGCGGCGCATGGTTAAACCAGACGACAAAACTGATAAAAAACGCTATCCAGGTCATGTGCAGGATTTTTATTTTCCCGGAAAAGCTGAAAATATTCATGGGTAAGGCAGACCTGTAAAGTAATTTAAGCCAAAGAACTTATTCTATGTTAATCCAAGTTAGCAATTAATAAGCCAGTGCATTTTCTTCATGCACCGACCAGCAGACTTTATCAACACCTGCGAACGATACGGTTCATTCCTCACCACATCCTACGGGCTAACTCGAGTATGTTAGCCAGATAGGATGTGCCGACGATAGGAGGCGCATCGTTCGCGATTCAAACAAACCCTAACCGTACATGAAAGTCCTGCATTCGCCCCGTCAAATGAAAGTAATAGCTCTTAAGGAGAAAGAGAGCGGTCACTCGCCCGACAGGACGCCGTGAATACGTCCATGTAGGCTTGACGGCGGCTCCCTGCCGCCGACACCTGTCGATCGAGTAACCGCTCCCTCTTCGGTTCATGTACTTTCACGGTAACGCAAACATAGCCTTTTTTCAGGCTCATGGCCTTGAACTATTGCAAGAAGTATAAAGGAATTTTTTGAGGTGGTATTTTCTTCTGACTTTTATGAGCGTTTGAATACCATGACAGTGATATCGTCATAAAAAAAGCTAGATTGGCAGAAATCTTTGAGGTGTTGAATTAATGTGTCGACGATAAATCCCGGCTTTTGATCAGCGTATTTTTCGAATAAGGTTTTTAGTCTGTCAATGCCGAATTGTTCACCGGCTGGATTTTGGGATTCTGTCAGTCCATCGGTATAGATGAGCAGGCAATCACCGGCACAGAGCGTGATTTTCTTTTCTTCGAAATTAATATTTTGCCTGATTCCTATGATCAATCCGTCGGCGTCCAATTCTTTACAGCTAAAGTTGCATTTTTGGTAAAGCAGGGGAGGAGGGTGTCCGGCATTGGCGTAACTGAGGGTTTGCGTCGTGGTGTAGTATTGAAGGTAAAAGAGGGTAATAAAATGATCGGCGTTATAAAGATCCTCATAAAGAAAATTATTGAGCACGTCCAAGGTTTGAGCGGGCGAGCCTAACCAGGTGGCCTGGGTTCTAATGGCGCTACGAGCTGCGACCATCAGCAGGGCAGGTCCTACCGCATGGCCGGATACATCGGCAATCACCATGTCCAGATGCTGCTCGTCGCGGTAAAAATAGTCGAAATAATCACCGCCTATCTGGGTTGCGGGGAGGCAAAAGCCAGTCACTTCGAAATGGGGTGAGATGATCGGTTTTGCAGGAAACAAGGACGTTTGGATTTGCTGGGCAATTTTCATTTCGTTTTGCGCGATAGCCAGATTCACCTGCGCTTCCCGAATTTGCCTTTCAGCGGCTTTTCGGCTGCTGATGTCGTGAACAAAACCGCTGAACTCATAGGCATTGCCGATTTTTAGCGGTGCAATACTCAGCTCAACCGGGAATTCGGAGCCGTTTCTTCTTAATGCGATTTGTTCGGTTAACTTATCGATAACCCGGCTCGCCCCTGTGGTCAGAAAATGGCTGATTTCTTGGTGGACAAGTTTTCGAAATCGTTCAGGTACAATCAATTCGGCCATATTTCGGCCTATGGCTTCCTGGCGCGTCCAGCCAAACATTTTTTCAGCGCGCTGGTTCCAGTCAGTTATCATGCCGTAAGAATCCATGATGATGATCGCATTCAGCGTGGTTTCAATGATCAGTCGTGTGCGTTTCTCGCTTTCGATCAGAGCATCTTCATAATGCTTTCTTGCGGTAATATCACGATCTACACCGCGCCACTTCAACAGCTTGCCGTGTGCATCTATGATGGGAAGGCCGGTTGATTCGGCGATCACGAGCCGGCCTTCTTTGTGGCGGTAATGGTTTGTCAGCGCATAAAAGGCGTTTTGGACTGATGAGTAAGGCTGAAAATCGGTTTTATCCTGCAGGGTCAGAAGCTCGGTATAGTGTTTACCGATAATCTCTTCCGGTGGGTAACCTAAAATTGTTTTTACCGCGTTACTGCAGTAAATGTAGTATCCGCCCGGGTCTTGCTCCCATAACCATTCACCGGTCATTTCCGCCATTTGTCTAAAGCGTTGTTCGCTTTCCTGAAGGGCGGCTTCGACTTGTTTGCGTTCAGTAATGTCTTCTTCTACCGCTAATAAATGGGTAATTTCGCCGCGGCTGTTTTTAATCGCACTGATGCTCTCAAATGCCCAGTAATCTTCACCATTTTTTCGCTGGTTTTTTATCTCTCCCCGCCATTCGCCCTGTTTGAGCAGTTCCTGCCACATTTTTAGATATTGTTCGTCTGAAGTGCCGCCGGACTGAAGTATTCTGGGATTATGGCCTAACAGTTCCTCGTGGCTGTAGCCGGTCATGGAGCAGAATTTGGGGTTGATATATTCGATCCGGCCGCTGGGGTCGGTTATCACGACGGCGCTGGCGCTTTGTTCTACCGCAGCGTGCATCAGCAGCAATTTTTTTTCCTGTTGCTTGGACGCACTGAGATCCTGGATTAAAACAGCAATAGTGGGCGTTTCATTTTTGGCGGGATCGGTCAGTTTGCCCAGTGAAATCATGACCGGAAAAGTCTGCTTCTCACGATTGATCAATTCGGCTTGAAAATTGGCCGCAGGGTGGTCGCTGTCCAGTTGCGCCAGCGCGTTTTGCCACAGTTCAGCCGGACAATGGGGTGACAATATAACACTGAGAGGTTGATTGACCAGGTCGCGCTGCGCATAACCGAACAGGTCGCAGGCGCTGCGGTTGAGTTCTTTGATCACCAGTAACAAGGGTTTAGCCTGTTTTATCTCTGCAATCAGAATGCTGAATGTTAAGCCGTCGATGAAAGGTTGCATAGGCATTGATTTTAGTGATTCAGTCGATTTACCGGAAAGTTTTTGACATCAAATACTGGCCAAACTTTATAGTCAATTTATACCGTATATTTTTATTGTAAAGGCACGCGTGATGGGTTCTGCTCATCCCCTCTCATTTTAAGGCGCCGACCGCAACAGGATTTTGCAGTCGGCGCCTCCCTGCCATTGTTTAATTGTCTGCTTGTTTTTAAAGCGTATAATTCCCGGCCATTATTAGCCCTGCCCGTTACCATGACTGATGATCATTTCGGAGCAGGTGATACTGGCGTTATTTTGGTGAGTTTATGGCTCAATATGCAGTAATCGGTTTAGGTAGATTTGGCACGACGCTGGGGTTGCAGTTAGTCAAAATGAATCACGATGTTATGGGGGTGGATTCTGACAGAAAAGTGGCTGAGTCATTATCCGGCCTGCTTACGCACACGGCTATAGCCGATGTTACGGATGAAAATGCGTTGCTGGAACTTGGCTTGACTGATTATGACGCGGTCATTGTAGCTATTGGAGAGAATCTGCAGGCCAGTTTGTTGTGTGTCGTTCATTTGAAGAATCTGGGTATAGAAAATCTTTGGGTCAAAGCCACGTCCGCTTCGCATCATTTGATTTTGAATCGATTAGGGGTTACACGCATTGTTCATCCGGAAGAGGAGATGGGTAAAAGAACCGCTCAGGCGCTTTCTTACCCTATGATCAGAGAGTACATGGCTTTGGGCAACAAACAGTACATTGTTGAAGTACCCGTGGTTGAGCGTTTGGCAGGTAGGGCGCTGGTGGATTTGTTAGCGGACGTGAAAGGCAAGGTGTTTGGGATTCTGATAAAGCGGCGTGACCAGATGTTTCCCTGTCCGCATGAGCAATTCGTTATTGAGAAGGATGACATTCTTATTTTGGCCGGAGATCGTTTGTCTTTGACCAAACTGGCTCCCCAATTGATATAAGCCATGACTCAACTACAGCTGTTGCGGCGTTCATTGGTGCAGAAAAATGCGCAGTTTCGACATCTGTTGATAAATGCCAGTCCGCCCGCCATATTGATGATTGGTTATTTAACGCTTATCTTACTCGGCGCCGGGTTGTTGAAATTGGATATGGCGACCGTGTCGTCAATTACCTGGCTTGATGCTCTTTTTACGGCAACGTCGGCCGTAACGGTAACGGGTCTTGCCGTGGTAGATACAGGAACCGGATTTTCAGTTTTCGGCCAGGTTGTGATTGCCCTGTTGATTCAGGCCGGCGGCCTGGGGTTTATGACCTTTTCAATTCTTACGATATTGAATCTGGGTAAACGATTGGGTGTAAGGCATCAGTTAGTGGCTTTGGAAGCCCTGAATCAAACCAGCTTCAACAGTATCAAGGATGTATCCAAAGCGGTTATTGTCTTCTCTTTGGCTATAGAGGCTATTGGTTTTTTGCTTTTAGTGCTTTGCTGGGTTGACGAATACAGCTTTTCGAAAGCGGCTTATCACGCTTTTTTTTATACGATTTCAGCCTTTAACAATGCGGGATTTGCTTTATCTGCAGACGGCTTGACCGCCTATCAGGGGGATATTCCGGTTAATCTCATCATCACTGCACTTTTTATTATCGGCGGCATCGGGTTTGTCGTGTTGCAGGATGTCTGGAAAAAATGCGGCTGGAAGAAGCTTCAGGTTTATACCAAAGTGATGATCAGCAGCACGGTGATACTCAATTCACTGTCATGGCTGTTGGTGTGGCTATTTGAACGAAAGAATCCCGCTACCATCGGCGGGTTTTCTTTATCCGATCAATTAACCGCCTCCTGGTTTCAGGCCGTGACGCCCAGAACTGCGGGTTTCAATACCTTGCCTATAGAATCATTAACCGATTCCACATCACTGCTCATGCTTATTTTGATGTTTATCGGCGGAGGGTCTTTAAGTACCGCCAGCGGCATTAAGTTGGGCACTTTCGTCGTGCTGTTAATTACGACCTATTCTTTTTTGATGCGGCGTGATGAGGTCACGATCATGCGTCGTTCCATTCCGCTGAACATGATCATGAAGTCTTTTGCGGTAACTGTCATTTCAATGATGCTCGTGCTGCTGGGGTCACTGATGTTATCGGCTATCCAGGAGGCGCCGCTGCTGGATATTTTATTTGAAGTGGTATCGGCTTTGGGCACGGTAGGTTTGTCCAGAGGCTTGACCGGTGATTTAAGTGTTGCCGGTCAGTTGTTGATTATGTTGCTTATGTTTGTAGGACGCCTTGGGCCTTTGACGGTAGCTTATGTCATTGCCATACCCAAGCAGCGCCGGATTAAGTACCCGTCTATCGACATTCAGATCGGTTAGTTGATACGCGAATTATTTCGGAACGTTAACTTTGTAAATAGGAGGTCAGTGAGATGCGTTATTTACACACTATGGTCAGGGTCCACAATTTGGATGAATCCCTTGATTTTTACTGTAACAAACTCGGTATGCACGAAATTAACCGCATGGAAAGTGAGCAAGGCCGTTTTACGCTGGTTTATCTGGCCGCGCCTTTGGATACCGATCAAGCAAAACAGCATGAAGCGCCTTTGCTGGAGCTTACCTATAATTGGGACGCTGAAGATTATACCGGCGGCAGAAATTTCGGGCATATAGCGTTTGAAGTCGACGATATTCATGCGACCTGCCAAAAACTGATGGAAGGTGGAGTATTGATCAACCGTCCTCCTAGAGACGGCCACATGGCATTCATCCGGTCGCCGGATCAGATTTCCATTGAGTTTTTACAAAAAGGATCGCCGCTGAAACCTTCCGAACCTTGGGTTTCTATGCCTAACACCGGAGTTTGGTGAGGCATTGAACGTGAATAAAAACTTAAAGCCCTATCCTTAATGCAGCTAATGAAAACGGCTTAAATCGCGCTAATCGTCCTCTTTTTTTACTTTTAAAGGTTAAATACACTTATTTATGTCTGACTTACCTGAAAAAACCTGCTCTATCGATAATCTGATACGCCACGAAAAACTGGTTGCTGCCGCGAAGGCGGGTTTGAAAACTCAGCAGCGCCGAAATGGCGTTTATGGCTGGCCCGGAGAAAGCTTTGAGTTGGAAGGCACTGAATTTGTTGTGACCGGTTTAAAAAGGGAAAAATTGGGCGATATGACGGATGAACATGCCAAAGCCGAAGGTTATCCAAGCCTTGAGAGTTATCGCGATTTGATATTAAGAATGCACCCCGGAATGAGCTGGAATCCGGAAAGCCAGGTTTGGGCACATTATTTTGAAATCAAGGCGTGATTTTAAAGAGACATGATGGCTTGGCAGGTCTACATCATCCATTGCAGCGATGATTCCTTCTATACGGGTTGCACCAATGACGTGATAAGGCGTTATCGCCAGCATGAAGCCGGGAAGGGGGCCAAATATTTTTTTGGCCGCAAGCCGGTTCGATTGATGTATCTGGAAACGCTGCCCGATCGAAGCGCAGCCTGCAAACGCGAAGCCATGCTGAAAAAACTCAAAAGAGGTGAAAAACTGCAGTTGATCAGCTCAGAAATCAATGAAATGGCGGTTTTGGAGTGTTAGAAATACTGTATCAGGATGAGCATCTGGTTGCTATCAACAAACCCGCAGGCCTGCTGGTGCACAGGTCTAATATAGACCGTCATGAGACCCGGTTTGCCGTGCAATTGCTGCGTGATCAGATCGGTCGCCATGTTTTTCCGGTGCACAGATTGGATAAACCCACATCAGGGGTCCTGCTGTTTGCTTTAAACGCCGATGTTGCCCGGCAAATGATGGCGGTTTTCATCAACGGGCATGTGCACAAGCGCTACCTCGCCATTGTCAGAGGATACGTAGGATTACAAGGCAGTATCGATTACCCCTTGCACGAAACGCTTGATCGAATGACCGATAGGCAAGCCGCAGAAGATAAGCCGGCCCAGGCTGCATTGACGCATTTTAAATGTCTGGCAAAAGCGGAAATGCCTTTTGCTACAAAACGCCATTCAACCAGTCGTTATTCATTCATTGAGCTGGTGCCGGAAACCGGGCGTAAACATCAGTTGCGGCGACACATGAAGCATATTTTTCATCCTATCGTGGGTGATACGACTCACGGTGATGGCAGACATAATGACTTTTTTAGAACCTGTTTGGGGTCTCATCAGCTGTTATTGACGGCAAGCGACCTTCAGTTTCCTCATCCTGTGTCAGACACGCTGGTTTCGATTCATGCTCCTTTGGATGCTGAATTTTTGAGGGTTATCGAGCAATTGAATTGGCAGGCGAATGATTGATGCTATTTCGGGCCTGCCGTATTTCCGGTTTTACGGTATAATTTTGCCCCATTCAGTTTTCATTTATGCAGATGTTTGTTCGAAACGGACACTGCGATTATTTTTATCGAGCAATACATTGGGGTGTTATGTCGAGTATCAATAAGGTCGTACTGGCTTATTCCGGGGGTTTGGATACCTCAGTCATTCTGAAATGGCTGAAAGATGTTTACGATTGTGAAGTCGTAACCTTTACGGCTGATATTGGCCAGGGTGAGGAAGTCGAGCCTGCAAGAGCGAAAGCGCAAGCCATGGGTATCAAGGAAATTTATATCGATGATCTGCGTGAAGAATTTGCGCGCGATTTCGTATTCCCGATGTTTCGCGCCAATACGATTTATGAAGGTGAATATCTTTTAGGGACTTCTATTGCAAGACCGCTGATTGCCAAGCGCTTGATAGAAATCGCCAATGAAACCGGTGCTGAGGCCATTTCTCACGGCGCAACCGGCAAGGGCAATGATCAAGTCCGTTTTGAATTGGGCGCTTACGCGTTAAGACCTGATATTCATGTGATAGCGCCATGGCGTGAGTGGGATTTGACTTCGCGTGAAACGTTGTTGGCTTATGCTGAAAAACACAGTATTCCGGTTGAAATGAAACGAGGAAAAGCCTCTCCTTATTCAATGGATGCCAACTTGTTACATATTTCTTACGAAGGCGGCATTCTTGAAGATCCTTGGGCTGAGCCTGAAGAGTCGATGTGGCGTTGGAGTGTTTCTCCGGAAGCGGCACCCGATAAGCCAACCTATCTGGAACTAACCTATAAACAGGGCGATATCGTCGAGATTGATGGTCAGGCGTGTTCGGCAGCGGAAGTCCTGGAAAAGCTGAATACAATTGCGGGAGCCAATGGCATAGGGCGTCTGGATATCGTCGAAAACCGTTATGTCGGCATGAAGTCTCGCGGCTGTTATGAAACACCGGCTGGTACGGTCATGCTTAAAGCACACAGAGCCATTGAGTCGCTGACCTTGGACAGAGAAGTGGCACATTTGAAAGACGAACTGATGCCACGCTATGCCAGTTTGATTTATAACGGTTACTGGTGGAGTCCTGAGCGAAAAATGCTGCAAACCATGATTGATGCATCGCAAGTCAATGTCAATGGCAAGGTCAGAGTCAAACTGTACAAAGGCAATGTGGTCGTGGTAGGAAGAGCGTCAGAGTCCGACAGTTTGTTTGACGAGGCAATCGCAACGTTTGAAGACGATGCGGGCGCTTACAACCAAAAAGATGCGGAAGGATTTATCAAATTGAATGCACTGAGAATGCGGATTGCAGCCAAGAAAAACCGCTAATCAGGTTTATGGCGATCTGCTTGGTGTGAGGGTTTTAGGTCACGATTCTTGGGGCGTTCCAGCTTTTAAGTGCTTTAAAATCGGAAGCGGATTTAAGAGGCGCTGGCAATCAGCGCCTCTTGCGTAAACCCGATAAAACGCACGACAATTTGATTTAAGCTTGTATAATTGCCATTCACCGAAAATTGGACGTTTGGTTTTTGGTTGGAAAAATAATAATTTAAGGATCGGGAAGGTATTTGACTTTGTTTTTGCCTCGTGACTTCTGTTCATACAAAAGAGACACTTACCGCTGATTTTCAGGCGGGTTTCGCATGACGTATGATTGAAAAAAGAAGGTATTACAAGGTTTGAGGGTTTCTCGTCCTTGGGGTTGGGATGCTATCTGCGCTTGTATTTGCGTTGAGAGGAAATACATTAATGAGCAATAAGCGAGAGAAAAATTCTGACGATGGACAGGCATTGAATCCAATGATTCTTCGCGAAATTCCAGTCGACAAGAGTTTAGTGATAGTCAATAAAATGTTGATTTATGCTGTTCTGGCATTAATGACTATTGTCATGGTGATGGGTTTTTTCCTTATGCCATCCCCGGATCTCTTGAATAGTTATCAAACAGCACAGCTTGATGCTGCGTATAAAGCCAGGGAAAACCCTGTATTATCTGCAGAAATTGATGCCCTCAAAGGGCAAATGATAGGTTTGGTCAGTGGATCCATAGAGAGCAAATTAAGAACATTGGAACAAAGTGTTAAATTAGGCTCTGTAACCTATTCATTGGGAACCATTGAAGACCTTAAAAGTGATGTAAAAGTATTGCGAGCTTATACCGAAACGACTAAAAATGTTCAGCCGGACTCTAGCAATGAGCAGCTTTTAAAAGAAATGTCGCACCTTAAGAATTTGATCTACCTGACGGTTGCCTCTTGCGGTCTTATGTTGGCTGCTATTGGTGGTGTCTGGTTTCGAAGTCATTATCTTTTGGCTCACAAAAAGCCTATCAGCGGGTTTTTAGGTAAACGCTAATAATACCAAGCTGGAGTTACTGTGCTGCTTTTCTCCATCAATCATTCGGCAGATCTGCAATAGTTGTCTGCCGAATGATTTGTCGCTGCTTCGTGCTAGCCCGGTTTTATTCAACCTCCGTCCCTATAGCAGATCACTGTGACCTTATTCCATTTGGTTGAGCGCCCAAGCTCTGTGGTATACTTGATCCGTTTTAAGTCAACGGCAACCGTATTTCGCACAAATTCATGAGATTATCAGCTTTATCAGTCATTATCATGCTGACTTTGGTATTTTCACAGGTCGTAAAAAGTGAAGACGGGTTTGTGGTTGATAATATTCAAGTCAATGGTTTACAAAGAATTTCCGTTGGAACCGTCTACAATTATCTCCCTGTCAATATCGGAGATACTTTTTCGTCCGAACGAATTCCTGTGGCCGTCAGAGCGCTTTTTAAAACCGGTTTTTTCAAAGACATCACGATAGAAAGGTCGGGGTCGACGCTGGTGGTCAATGTGGTCGAAAGACCTTCGATAGCCAAAATTCTGTTTGAAGGTAACAAGGATATCAGTTCTGAGGATTTACTGAAGGCATTAAAAAATATTGGTTTGTCAGAAGGGAAAGTATTCAACCAGCAAATTCTGGAAAAAGTCGAACAGGAGTTGAGGCGCCAATATTTTAGTCATGGCAAATACGGTTTGAAGATTGATACCGAAGTTGCCGATCTCACCCGAAACAGGGTGGGTATCAATATCAAGATTTCAGAAGGTCGGGTTGCCAAAATCAAGCAGATAAATGTTGTCGGCAATAAAACCTTCGAAAATGACGATCTGCAAAAAGACTTTGAGTTAAGCACCTCGAATCTTTTGTCGTTCTACACCAAAGATGACCAATATTCAAAACAAAAGCTTTCGGCTGACCTCGAGCGTTTGCGTTCCTATTATCTGGATCGCGGCTATATCAATTTCAATATTGAATCAACACAGGTTGCCATAACGCCTGACAAGAAAGAGATTTATATTACGATCAATGTAAAAGAAGGTGATGTCTACACGTTAGAAAAAGTCAAATTGGCGGGGAATCTGATTGTTCAGCCCGACGAAATTACCAAACTGGTTCAGGTTGGACCGGGCGAGATTTTCTCCAGAAGAAACGCGACTGAAACGTCAAAAGCTATCTCGGATCGCTTGGGTGATGACGGATATGTTTTTGCTAACGTTAACATGGTTCCTGAAATTAACGAGGCTGACAAGACCGTTGCGATGACGTTTTTTGTCGATCCGGGTAAGCGTGTTTATGTCAACCGCATCAACATGCGGGGCAACACCAAAACCCGTGACGAAGTGTTGAGAAGGGAATTACGGCAAATGGAAGCCAGCTGGGCGTCCAACACAAAAATCGAGCGATCTAAAACTCGCTTGGAAAGGCTGGGCTATTTCGAGGAAGTGAATGTCGAGACGCCGCCGGTGGTGGGTACTTCAGATCAGATTGATGTCAACTATACGGTTGTGGAAAGACCTTCCGGAAATTTGACGGCAGGTGTAGGCTTTTCGCAAACACAAGGTATTATTCTGAATGCCAATATCTCTCAGGACAATGTCTTTGGTTCCGGCAAACGAGTCAATCTGGCTTTTAATAACAGTGATGTTTCAACTAACTACCGGTTTGGCTTTTTAAACCCTTATTTTACTCTTGATGGTGTGAGCTTGGGATATGAATTGGGTTATCGAAGCACCGATGCTCGAGAAGCCAACATTGCCAGTTATACTACCGATGTGGCAAATGCCGGAATGAACTTTGGCATACCGTTGAATGAATTTGACACTTTAAGGTTCAATGCGGATGTGAAGTATACCAGTCTGGATACTACGTCTTCCTCATCTTATGACATCATAGAGTTCATAGAAGAAGAAGGTGACAGTTTTTTAACCTTCTCCCCTTCCATTGGCTGGACACATGATACGCTGAACCGTATCGTTTTTCCGACCAGCGGCGGACAGCAAAGGTTATCAGCCTTGGCAACCGTGCCGGGCAGTGATCTTGAGTATTACAAAATCAGTTATAAGCAGCAGGAATTTTTTCCTATCGCCAAAGACCTGACTTTCAGTTTGAGTGCGGAAGCTGCGTATGGAGACGGCTATGGAAAAACAGATGAACTTCCATTCTTTGAAAATTATTTTGCCGGTGGGGTTCGCTCGGTGCGGGGGTTTAACGACAACACCTTAGGTCCTAGAGACAGACCTACCCCGGGTAATTCATCAAGACCGATAGGTGGATCTACGAAACTAGCGGGAACTGCTGAATTATTTTTCCCCGTTCCTTTTATGAAAGAATCCAAGTCAATACGATTGGGCACTTTTATTGATGCCGGGATGGTCGATAACAGTTTTTCATTTGATGAAATGCGCTATTCCGCCGGTATTTCAGGTGAATGGCTTTCACCTTTCGGGGCTATTTCGGTCAGTGTCGCTAAACCTATAAACCTTCAAGATCAAGATGACGAAAGAAACTTTCAGTTTTCATTCGGTTCCGGTTTTTAGGCATTTTTGTTTGCTCGACTTATCCCCTATAATTTATTTAAATCAAAACACGCGTTTATACAATTTACACTTACTTTTTACCTAAGATGGATGAACTAATGAAAACTAAGATTGTTTTATTTTTGGGATTATTGTTATCGGCCAATGCAGCTATTGCAGATTTAAAAATTGGTTTTGTGAATATCCCAGCTGTGTTGGAGAAATCACCCCAAGCTGAAAAAGCCAAAAAACGTCTGGAACAAGAATTTTCACCAAGGGACAAACAGTTGTTGGCCCAACAAAATGAAGCCAAAGGGCTGGAAGAAAGGATGAACCGTGATGCATCCGTTATGGGTGACTCGGAAAGAAGAAATCTGGAAAAAGACATTTTGGCAAAACAAAGAGAACTGAAAAGAAGCCAACAGGAGTTCAGCGAAGACTTCAATATGCGCCGCAACGAGGAGCTTGGTAAATTGCAACGCAAGATTATTGAGGCCATTCGCACCCTGGCTCAAGAGCAAAAATTTGATTTGTTGTTAACTGATGGCGTGATCTATGCGAGTGAGCAAATCGATGTAACCAGCCAAATTCAAGAAAAATTGCTTTCCATGCCTGAATAAACTTTGATCAGTAAGGACTGCAGGAGCGCCTCCATGATGGCTCAATTTTCAAATTTAATACATTCATCACGCCATAATAATGTCTATCAAGTTAGATATACTGCAAATTCAAGAATTTCTTCCGCACCGGTATCCTTTTCTATTACTGGACAAAGTCATCGAGTGTGAGCCAGGCGTCAGGCTTTTGGGTGTCAAAAATGTGACTTATAATGAACCTTTCTTTCAAGGCCACTTTCCTCATATGCCTATTATGCCAGGCGTTTTGATACTCGAGTCCCTCGCGCAGGCAACCGGTTTGCTTGCTTCAGAAACTGCGCCCGATGTTCTTGGTAAAGGGATGACGTATTATTTGGTGGGGATAGATAAAGCCAGATTTAAACGGCCTGTGGTGCCGGGAGATCAGCTTATGCTTGAAGCAAAGTTTTTAAAAAGTAAGCGCAATATCTGGTCGTTTGAATGTCGGGCGGAAGTGGACAATGAATTTGTCGCCAGTGCAAACATCATGTGTGCAGCAGCGGTGGACTGATTTGATAGATCCTAAAGCAATTATCGATGAACGTGCTCAAGTGGCGGATGATGTCAGTATAGGCCCTTATACCGTCATAGGCCCTGATGTTACGATTGGTTCCGGAACTGTGATCGGGCCCCATGTTGTTATCAACGGCCCAACCCGGATCGGAGAACAAAACCGGATATATCAATTCACGTCTATTGGTGAAGATCCGCAAGATAAAAAGTATGCTTCAGAAAAGACGTGTCTTGAAATTGGCGATAGAAATACCATCCGGGAGTTTGCCACCATGCACAGAGGGACGCTTCAAGATCGCGGTGTTACCTCAATTGGCTCCGATAACTTGTTTATGGCTTATACGCATGTCGCTCATGACTGTATGATAGGTGATCACGTTATCTTGGCAAACGGTGCATCACTGGCGGGTCATGTGCATTTGGGTGATCACGCCATACTCGGCGGGTTTACATTGGTTCATCAGTTTACCCAAATCGGACAGTACAGTTTTTCTGCTATGGGCAGTGCCATAACCCAGGATATTCCTCCTTTTGTCATGGTAGGGGGGCGGCCTACCCGACCGCATGGGATCAACTCCGTCGGCATGGAACGTAATGGCGTGACGCCGGAAGCAATACGGCAAATTAGAAAAGCGTACAAAATCCTTTATAAAATGAATATGCGATTGGAAGACGCGATAGAGGAAATGGAAGGTATGGCCGGTGACAGTGACGAGTTGTCCAATATGGTCAGTTTTCTTAGAAATGTCACGCGGGGAATTTTAAGATAGCGTATTCACTGATAGCCGGCGTTGATGAAGTCGGGCGGGGTTGTATCGCAGGACCGGTTGTTGCTGCCGCCGTCATTTTGAATCCTGATTGCCTGATATCCGGTCTGACCGACTCGAAAAAGCTAACAGCAAAGCGTCGGACGTTTTTAGCGGGTCAGATTAAAGCGAAGGCACTCTGCTGGTCAGTTGGAAGAGCCGAAGCCAGCGAAATTGACCGCATGAACATACTCCAGGCTTCGCTTTTGGCGATGGCCAGAGCTTTATCCGGATTAGGCATTACCCCCGAATGGGTGATGGTCGATGGATCTTACTATCCTCCGGTTTCAATACCTGGGGAAACCGTCATCAAGGGCGATCTTCTGATCCCTTGTATTTCGGCCGCTTCAATCCTGGCTAAAGTCGCACGAGATAATGAAATGTCGTTCATTGAGGGCGTTTATCCCGGATACGATTTTGATAGTCACAAGGGTTATCCCACAAAAAAACATCTGGAACAAATTCAAACGCTCGGCGTGTTACCCATCCACAGACGCAGTTTTGCACCTGTCAAGAAAGTCCTGGCTATTTACTGATCAGCTATACCCAAACCTCGCTTTGTAGCGCTAGTTTTCTATGTCACTATTCAGCGGAACAACCCAACATTTCAAGGTGATGTCGCTAATTGTTGGGTTGCGAAAAGCATGCAACCCAACCCAACTTAAGCTGAATAACTAATTTTTTATGATAAATAAAGTCGTTGTTTCCGGTTAACGCCCTGTGGCAAAAGGGGCGTTGATTTACTCCGCACTTTTGGTTAACCCTTGCCGTTTTTGTCTATCTTTCAACTATCGCTATCAACATGCAGCCTTCATTTGTCCATCTGAGATTACACACCGAATTTTCGTTGGTAGATGGCATTGTCAGAATTAAACCGTTGATTAAAACCTTGGCCGAAATGAACATGCCTGCTGTTGCTGTTACTGAGCAGGCCAACTTATTTTCTCTGGTCAAGTTTTATAAAACGGCTTTGGGGCAAGGCATAAAGCCGATCATTGGCGCAGACATCAATCTTTATAATGCCGATGAGCCGGCAGCGCCATTTGGTTTGACATTACTGGTAAAAAACCGAAAAGGCTATGTGACTTTAACAGAGCTGATCTCTAAGGCTTACCAGGAAGGGCAGCATCAGGGCATTCCTATGATTCAGAGGGAGTGGATAGAGGCAAGCCATGATGGGTTGATTGCGTTGTCAGGAGCAATGAATGGCGATATTGGCAAGGCTTTACTGGCTAATAATACACAAGAAGCGAAAGCGCTGGCAGAGCGATGGTCCAGCCTATTTGAAAACAGTTTTTATCTGGAAGTTCAGCGAGTAGGCAAGCCGCATGAAGAGTTTTACATTGCTGCGGCAATGGAACTTGCATTGCAGACAGCCTTGCCGATAGTTGCTACGAATGATGTTCGTTTTCTCAAGGCCAGTGAGTTTGATGCGCATGAGGTAAGAGTCTGCATTCATCAAGGCCGTGTGCTAGACGATACTCGCAGACCTAAGGATTACACTGCGCAGCAATATTTGCGGACGTCTGAGGAAATGCAGGCCTTGTTTTCAGACATGCCCGAAGCATTGGCCAACAGTGTGGAAATTGCAAAGCGGTGTAATCTGGAACTGACCTTGGGTAAAAATTACTTGCCTGATTTTCCAGTACCGGAAGGCATGACCATTGATGAATTCCTGATTGAGGCATCACAAAAAGGGTTGGCGGAACGCTTGGTGCAATATGCGGCTTTTGGCTCCGGCACAAAAGAAGAAAACACAAAAGCCTATTACGAACGCCTGGATATAGAACTGACCGTAATAACCCAAATGGGCTTTTCCGGTTACTTCCTCATCGTTGCCGACTTTATCCAATGGGCTAAAAACAATGGCATTCCAGTGGGGCCAGGCAGAGGTTCCGGTGCCGGTTCGCTTGTGGCGTACGTTTTAAAAATCACTGATTTGGATCCTATTGAGTTTGAATTGCTGTTTGAGCGCTTTCTTAATCCCGAACGGGTTTCAATGCCTGATTTTGACGTGGATTTTTGCATGGATCGTCGGGATGAGGTGATCGATTATGTGGCCCGGCATTACGGCAGAGATCATGTCTCTCAGATTATCACCTACGGTTCCATGGCCGCAAAAGCGGTAGTCAGGGATGTAGGACGTGTGTTGAGTTTTTCTTATGGATTTGTCGACAGACTTGCCAAGCTGATTCCCTTTGAAATTGGCATGACCCTGGAAAAAGCGCTTAAAGACAGTCCTGAACTCAAGCAGCTTTATGACAAAGAGGAAGAAGTCAAAGCGCTGGTCGATATGGCCAGAATGTTGGAAGGCATTTCCCGTAACGCCGGAAAACACGCTGGCGGAGTTGTTATTTCCCCTACGAAGTTGACTGATTTTACGCCGCTTTATTGTGAGCAGGGCGGCGGCAATCTGGTAACACAGTTTGACAAGGATGATGTTGAAGCGGTTGGTCTGGTCAAGTTTGACTTTTTGGGGTTGCGTACACTGACCATTATCGATTGGGCGTTGCAAACGATCAATCACAGGTTGCAGCGAGCCGGTGAAAGGATTGTCGACATTACCCAGATTCCCCGCGACGATCAGGATACCTACGAATTACTGAAAAAAGCCCAGACAACCGCGGTGTTTCAGTTAGAGTCCAGAGGTATGAAAGAGTTAATCAAAAAACTAAAACCGGACTGTTTCGACGACATCATCGCGCTGGTCGCATTATTTCGGCCCGGTCCGCTCGAATCAGGCATGGTGGATGACTACATCAATGTAAAGCATGGCGCGAAAGCGGAGTATGCTCATCCCTTGCTGATTCCAATTCTCAAATCGACCAATGGGGTTATTCTTTACCAGGAACAGGTCATGCAAATTGCCCGTGAGCTCGCGGGCTATACCTTGGGTGGCGCTGACATGTTGCGCCGGGCTATGGGTAAGAAAAAGCCTGAAGAAATGGCCAAGCAGCGAGAGATATTCACACAAGGTGCTGTTGCCAATCAGATAGATGAAAGTGTCGCTACTTATATCTTTGATTTGATGGAAAAATTTGCGGGGTATGGCTTTAATAAGTCACATTCTGCCGCTTACGCTTTAGTCGCTTATCAGACCGCTTGGCTAAAAGCACATTTTCCTGCTGAATTCATGGCGGCAGTGCTGTCCGCCGATATGGATAATACCGACAAAATCGTCGTTTTGATCGAAGAATGCCGGGAAATGAAGCTCAGTATTTGCCCGCCCAATATCAATGTATCAAACTTCCGCTTCACAGTTAATGTTAAGCAGCAGATTGTCTATGGCATGGGCGCCATCAAAGGCGTGGGCGAATCCGCCATTGAGGAGCTGATTAATGAACGCGATCAGCATGGTAGCTATGAAGGCTTATATGACTTATGTAAGCGAGTGGATCTGCGAAAGGTCAACCGGCGGGTTTTGGAAGCGCTGATCAAGGCAGGGGCATTAGACGAATTCGATGATAATCGTGCCGCTCATTTGGCGGAATTGACGGTGGCTCTGCGTGTGGCCGAACAACATGGAAAAATGTCGGAAACAGGGCAAAATGATTTGTTCGGCCTGGCGGTTAATGCGGAACCGGACATTGATCAGGCAGCCTATTCGATAACTGCGGAACCCTGGACAGAAGCCGAGCGCCTGGCGGCTGAAAAAAATACTCTGGGTTTGTTTCTGACGGGTCATCCGATTATTGAATATGAAAAGGAATTAAAAAATTTCACCCATGGCAAAATTTCCAGCATTCTTGCGGACGTTGAAAGATCCCGGGGACGATTGGAAGGGCGGGCTGCCGGAATGGTGGTCGATATCCGTACGCGACAGACCAAACAGGGAAAAACCATGGGCTTTGTTACGCTGGATGATCGCTCCGGTCGTTTGGAGTTAGCTATTTTTGGTGAAAGTTACGATAAATACCGGGATCTTTTATCAAAAGATGCGCTGCTGGTTGCAGAGGGCGCAATTGGAATAGACGATTTCACCGGGATGTTAAGGCTGACGGTGGAGAAGCTTTACAGTATTGAAGATGCCCGCAGCCAATTTGCCCGGTGCATTCTTATTGACTGGAAGAATGCTGGGTTAGCAATAAAAGAAATGATTGACCCTTTTGATGCGGTTCTAAAAACCTATAAAGGCGGATCATGCCCTGTCGTTATTAATTATTCTTCAAATACTGCGCGGGCTTCGGTTCAATTGGGCGAAGAATGGCGTGTCCATCCTACCGATGAATTAATAGTCCGGCTAAAACGGCTTTTTGCGGCAGAGCACGTAGAAGTCAAATACCGTTAAAGAAGCGTGTTTTTAAAAAGGATGAGAAGATGTAACTCGTCAGTGCGAAATGATTTCGTTTAGATAAGTAAATGGGGTGCTTACTTTATTAATCATTGGATCAGCTTTAAGGTGCTGGTTGTGGATGCCGAAATCTCCCCTAAGCTTACGTCTGCCTTTTTTCATTAATCTGGGAGTTGCTGATCCCCCTCACTCTTTGGATGCCAGATGTTTTTCGATCAGACGAGCACAGTGGATGTGCTTAGAGAGTAAGCCATCCTTGGCTTATCGATTCTAGTCGCTTTCTACTGGACTGGGCTCTCTTGCCGGAGCAGGAGAAGATTCAGTTGAATCGGCGGATTTAGACTCGGATTCTGAGGCTGAATCAGGTTTCCGGTAGTTTGGATTACGCGGTCTTCTTCGGTTGGGTCCCCGTCTGCGGCTTTGTGGTTTTTTAACCGGTTCGGCACCTTCTGGCTGGGACTGGGGTTGGGTAGCGACAATTTCTGTTTGCGTCACGTCTTCAGCTACCACTTTTTCAACGGGAGGTCTTTCCGGTGGCTTGTTTCTTCTTGGGTTTTTGCCGTCTGGAGTTCGGGGCGGCCTGTTTCCGCGCCCATTTTGAGGGCGTTTGTTATCCGGATTTCTCCGGTTTTTTGAACTCTCTGATGCTTCGCCGTCCTCGGCAGGATTTTTGGCAGGCGTATGCTTTGCCGGGGCTTTGGTATCAGGGGTTCCGATCAATTTTTGCCAGAAACGTTTAATCAGGCTGGCAGAGTTATTTCTGTTTTGAACCGGCGCCGGCGTTTCATGCATGAACTCTTTAATCGCAGGCGAATCGACTTTGGGTTTACTTTGCTGTGCAAAATCAGGAAGCGGAATATCTTCTTCTTTAATCTGTAAATAACTCGGTTTGTCTTCCGCTGCATCCTTGCTTTTAATTCGCTCGATATCGTAAGCGGGCGTTTCAAGATGCTTGCTCGGCAAAATGATAATGCCGACTTTCAGACGCGATTCGATTTGTTCGATAGCGGGGCGCTTTTCATTGAGTAAAAAGGTCGCGCTTTCGATAGGCAAGTGCGCAATCACTTTTTCAGTGCCCGGTTTCATAGCCTCTTCTTCGAGTACCCGCAACACTGCCAGCGCGACTGATTCGACATTGCGGATCATCCCCTGGCCTTTGCAGCGAGGGCAGGTCAACTGGGTTGACTCGCCAAGAGATGGTCGCAGGCGTTGCCTGGACATTTCCAATAGGCCAAAACGAGAGATACGGCCTGTTTGGATACGTGCTCTGTCTATCTTCAAAGCATCGCGTAATTGATTTTCAACGGTTCTCTGGTTTTTGTTGGACATCATGTCAATGAAATCAATGACAAAAAGGCCTCCCAAATCACGCAGACGCAATTGTCTGGCTATTTCATCAGCAGCTTCCAGGTTGGTATTCAAGGCCGTCTCTTCAATATCGCTGCCTTTTGTTGCTCTGGCCGAGTTGATGTCGATACTGGTGAGTGCTTCTGTATGATCTATGACTATTGAGCCACCGGAGGGTAATGAAACCTCACGGCCATAAGCCACTTCAATCTGAGATTCGATCTGATAACGGCTGAATAAGGGTACGGCATCCTGATAGAGCTTTGCCTTGGGTAAAAAATGGGGCATTACCTGCTTGAGGAAGTTTTGTACCAATTTGAACGAAGATTCATTGTCGATCAATATTTCGTCAATGTTACTCCGCAGGTGATCTCTCAGTGCGCGAATAATGACATTACTTTCCTGGAAAACCAAAAAGGGCGCGGTTTGCTCTTTGGCGGTTCTTTCAATGGCTTCCCACAGTTGCAACAGGTAATTCAAATCCCATTGCAATTCCTCGGCATTTTTGCCGCACCCCGCAGTTCTGATAATCAGTCCCATGGTATCGGGTATTTCTAAAGCCGCCATTACCTCACGTAAATCGCTACGGGTATCGCCTTCAATACGTCTTGAGATGCCGCCCGCTTTTGGGTTGTTGGGCATTAAAACCAGGTAGGTTCCCGCAAGGCTGATATACGTGGTTAAAGCTGCGCCTTTGTTGCCGCGTTCTTCTTTTTCAATCTGAACGACAATTTCCTGGCCTTCCCGAAGCTGGTCTTTGATTGACTGCCGGCCTTCGGTGGGGGCGTTGCTGGCCTGGAGAAAGTTTGGCGCGATTTCCTTAAAAGGTAAAAAGCCGTGTTTTTCAGCGCCATAGTTGATGAACGCTGCTTCAAGACTGGGTTCTATTCGAGTGATGATTCCTTTATAAATGTTTGATTTTTTTTGTTCTTTTGAAGGTACTTCAATGTCAAAATCGTAAAGTTTTTGACCATCTACCAATGCAACACGCAGTTCTTCAGGCTGCGAAGCGTTGATAAGCATTCTTTTCATTCATTTTTCCTTGATAGGTTCCTGCTCCATTATCAGATTTTGTGATTTAGACAGTTTGGATTGTGGTCACGGCTTGTTTGATGCTGCGTGATAAATTCATCTCTTACGGGTAGATTAAACTTTGAAAATGACAGTATGCGAGTTTATTTTTTGTATAGATCCGCTTTAGTTAAGGTTAAGAGACTGAAGTGCTCATAACGTTGGTTCAAAGTATGATGAAAGCAAAGGACTGTCTTCTTGTAAAATCTTTCCTAAACAGGAGTTATTGCAATTCGTTCGTCATGGGTCGAACGATGAAACCCAAAATTGTAATGCTCAAGCTGTTTTAAAATTCATAAAACAGTTTGGAAAAAACTATTATGTTCCGCTTTAATGTTGCGAATCGTTTATGTCAATAAAATTATAGACTCGCCTAATATAGCAATGTTATGGCCATCCATCAATTTTAAAGCATTAAATTACGGAATATGCTGATATCATAAGACAATGAAAACAGAACAAAATAGCCTATACGCTACGGTGCAGATGGTTGAAATCACCGAGGAAACCAGTGAGCAACGATTGGATAATTTTTTGATTACCAAGCTCAAAGGTGTTCCAAAAAGCCACATTTATCGTATCGTGCGCAAAGGCGAGGTACGGGTTAACAAGGGCAGAGTCGATGTCAAATACCGGTTGCAGCCGGGCGATATGGTCAGAATTCCACCAGTACGGGTCAATGTGGTTGATGAGATTGTCTTTGTGCCCAAAAATCTTAAGCAAAGCCTGGAACAGGATATTCTGTTTGAGGACGATGTGTTGATGGTGCTCAATAAACCGGCCGGATATGCCGTTCATGGCGGCAGTGGCTTAAGTACGGCAGTTATAGAAAGTTTGCGCCAATTAAGACCCGATGCGCATTTTCTTGAATTGGTTCATCGTCTGGACCGGGATACTTCGGGTTGTTTGATCATCGCCAAAAAGCGCAGTGCGTTGCGGACGCTGCATGAACTTTTCCGGGGCGATGGCATCAAAAAGACCTATTTGGCCATGTTGGGCGGAGTATGGGAGAAGAAATCCATAACCGTTAATGCGCCCTTGTTAAAGCAGACAGGCCAAAGCGGTGAACGCATGGTGATCGTAAGTCAGGAAGGAAAAAGCTCGGCAACATTTTTCAAAACGATTAAATCATTGCCCGATGCGACATGGGTTGAAGCCAGTCCGCAAACCGGAAGAACTCACCAAATCAGAGTTCATGCCGCCTGGTTGGGACATCCCATCATTGGCGATGATCGATACGGCGATTTTGAAGTCAATCGGAGTTTTAAAAAAAGAGGCATCAAACGCCTTTTTCTTCATGCCTTCAGACTTGAGTTCACCCATCCTGTTAGTGGTAAACCATTAACTATCACTGCTCCGGTACCTGGGGATATGCAGGTTTGGTTCGATGATAAAAAGTAAGTTTGATTTACTGATATTTGATTGGGATGGAACCCTGATGGACACCATAGACTGGATTGTCTATTGTTTACAAAACGCAGCAGTTGACTGCGGTTATAAGGCGCCGGAGGAAGGCACGGCAAAAGATATTATCGGACTCAGCATCCATCAGGCCATGGCGGTCCTTTTTCCGGAACTTGATCAATTAGAAAAGCAGCGTTTAATCAGCCGGTATTCAGAGCTTTATTTTTCACGTCCACTGGGGGTTGAGGACTTGTTTCCAGGCGTGCTTGATCTTTTGGAGGCGCTTAAGCAAAGCGGTTTTCTCTTGGCAGTAGCGACCGGAAAATCACGCAAAGGTCTTCAGCATGCTTTTGAGCAAACCGGGATTGCCGGCTATTTTGTTGCGAGCCGCTGTGCCGATGAGACGGCCTCAAAACCTGATCCGTTAATGCTCAAACAGATTATGGCTGAAACCGGCCTTCAAAAGGAAGCCACCGTAATGATCGGTGATTCCATACATGATCTGGAAATGGCTTCAAATGCCGGAATAGCTTCAATTGCGGTCACCTGCGGCGCGCATGCTCAGTCGCGGTTAAGCCAACATAGTCCCATCGAATTTCTGCAAAATACATCTGATTTAATAACATTTCTGAGGTTAAATAATGGAAAGTAATAATGACATGACGCAAGGCTCTGACGGTCAAAAACAACAGGGTTGGGAGCGCGAAGTCATTGAAAAACTGGCGTTGGCAGCTGTGACTGAGCAAAGAAAGGCGCGGCACTGGAGCATTTTTTTTAAATTGTTGCTGTTTTTTTACCTGGTAGCTGTTTTTGTTGTCGCGATGTATCCCTCCATTAAAAAAGACATGGATGTGACCGGAGGTGAAGGTCATACGGCAGTCATCGATGTGGTCGGGGTTATAGCGGAAGATAAGCCCGCCAGCTTTGAAAACATCTCACAAGGTTTACGTGATGCTGCGAAAGATAAAAATACCAAGGGCATCATCCTGCATATTAATTCGCCGGGTGGTAGCCCAGTCCAGTCAGACTATATTTTTCACGAAATTAGGCAAGTTAAGCAGGAATTCCCTGATCTCCCCATCTTTTCAGTAGTGAGCGATATTTGCGCTTCGGGTGGCTATTATGTGGCGTCCGCAACTGACAAGATTTACGTTAATGAGGCCAGTCTTATCGGTTCCATAGGCGTGGTCATTAACGGATTCGGCTTTGTTGATACGCTTGAAAAAATGGGTGTAGAGAGGCGGACGCTCACTGCCGGAGATCATAAGGCGATGCTGGATCCTTTTTTACCGGTGAATGAGCTTGAAACCAGGCATATGCAAACATTGCTTAATCAGGTGCACAAACAATTCATTGATGCGGTAAAGAAGGGGCGTGGTGATCGCCTCAAAGAAACCTCCGATATGTTTTCAGGCTTGGTGTGGACTGGTAAGGAAGGTGTTTCTCTGGGGTTGGCCGATGATTTTGGTAGTGACAAATTCGTTGCTAAAAACATCATTGGCGCTGAAAAACTGGTTAATTTCACGCCCAGCGAACGCATAATGGATAGATTGTTTGGCAAGCTGGGAACTTCTTTTGGTCATGCGGTTAGTGCAGCTTTTACGCGCTGGGATATGAGATAAAGTTAGATTCAGTGCCTATTCAGTCATTTAGACTTATAGTTTGAGCCATGCAATTTGCAGAAACCAAAGGGTAATGCATCACATGATTATGTTCCGGATTTTCAATGGCAAATTTAATTAAAGTAATTTTGGTCGCCTTCATGTTTCTTGCTTCTGTTTTGTCTGGCAGCGAGATAGCCTTGGCTGCTGTCTCTCTTGATGAGGCGACTCGGCAAGTGCTTTCCGATCCGCAAAATAAAGTGTTGGGTGCCAAAACGGAGATCATTAACGAAAGAGAGGTTCATATTATCAAAGTGCTGACAGCGGACGGCCGCATTCAGCATTTTATAGTTGATGCCGAGACGGGCAATTTGTTGGAAGACTTTTTGCCTGATGAAGATAAAGAGTGACATAAAGGGAGCGTGCTATGCGAGTTTTGGTGGTTGAAGACGAGCCGTTGATTGGTGATCAAATCCGGCAGTTTTTAAGCAGGAAAGGTTTTGCAGTGGATTTGGCTACGACCGGGGCTGACGGGTTCTATTTGGGTAGCGAATATCCGATCGATGCTGCGATCGTCGATATAGGGCTGCCTGATATTTCGGGCGTTGAATTGATCAAAAAATTACGTAAGGAAAATGTCGAATTTCCGATTTTAATTCTGACTGCCAGAAGCCGTTGGCAGGAAAAAGTTGAAGGCCTGGAATCGGGCGCGGATGACTATTTGGTCAAGCCGTTTCATTACGAGGAATTGTTGGCCCGCCTCAATGCTTTAATCCGCAGGTCCGGTGGTAAATCGCATCCGGTTTTGACCCATGCCAATATTGAGTTGAATACCGTATCGCAGGAAGTGACTGTTGCCGGTGAAAAAATGGATTTAACTGCTTTTGAATATAAGGTTCTGGAATACCTGCTCTTTAGAAAAGGTGAGGTCGTTTCAAAGTCAGTGTTGACCGAGCATATTTACGATGAAGACTTTGATAGAGACAGCAACGTCATTGAAGTATTTATCGGACGGCTAAGAAAAAAGCTGGATCCTGATGGTGTCGTCAAACCGATTGAAACGCTGCGGGGACGCGGTTACCGGATACCCGCAAATTAATCCGCTGAAAAAAGCAGCATAAAATGAATAACTTAATACAAAACTGTTAAGCTGAATCCGGTGTTTTAAGCAAAGTGAAACGTAAATCCCTCAGTCTCAGGCTGCTTTTTTCCACCGGTTTTGTCCTCGCTTCCTTTTTCGCCATCGTATCTGTGGTTTTGGAGCGTGGTTATAAGGAAAGCGCGGAGCAAGCGTTACGTGAAAATTTAAAAGTTCAGGTTTATTCACTGTTGTCCGCCGCCGAATTGACGCGCAACGGCCATATTAAATTGCCTAAAGCCTTGAGGGAACCCCGTTTTTCTGATCCGGGCTCAGGTCTTTATGCCTCGGTTCAGCCCGCAAAAGGTAAAACAGAATGGCATTCGCCATCGGCAGTCGGTCTGACTTTATCGCCCCCTCCCCAAATAACGCCTGGAAAGTTTGCCTTCCTGCTGGATGATATGGGGCGCTATGTTTTGCATTACAGTGTTATTTGGGAAGATAAGCGAAGAAAAGGGCGTGAATTTATTTTTAGCGTGGCTGAAGACAGCCAATTTGTCAGCCACCAGGTTGCAAGTTTCAAGAGAGTGCTGCAGTCCTGGTTGATGGGGATTGGTTCTGTGCTCATTATTATTCAATTAGTGGTTTTACGTTGGAGTTTAAAGCCGCTCAGAGTCATCGTAAAAGATCTGGAAGCGATAGAGCGGGGCGATAAAACCCGGCTCGATGGTGTTTATTCAACCGAGCTGGAAGGCCTGGCTGGGAACCTGAATGCGCTAGTAAGCAGTGAACGGGCTCACCTTGAGCGGTATCGAAACACACTGGCCGATTTGGCGCATAGTTTGAAAACACCGTTAGCGATACTGAGGGGCTGCATTGAAACGCCTGAGTTGAATAAAAAAACCGCGTTGGATCAAATATCACGGATGAATGAGATCGTCGAATATCAGTTGCAGAAAGCCGCAGCCAAGGGTGAGAAAAAAACTACGGGCACCGTCGATGCATCAATCGTCCTGGATAAAATTATCGGGTCCATGCGCAAGGTTCATAGTGAGAAAAAAATTAACTTTGAAACCCGAAAACCTGAAAGCTATAAATTATATTGTGAAGAAGGGGATCTTTACGAAATTGCCGGCAATCTGATCGATAATGCCAGTAAATGGTGTGACAAAAAAGTCAAAGTCAGTCTGCAAAATAAGAACCAGATTAAGAAAAACAAGTATAAATTTCTACTTCAAATTGAAGATGATGGTCCGGGCATACCCTCAGGTCAGCTGGAAGAAATTCTTAAAAGAGGGGTCAGGGCGGATCAAAACATCCATGGGCATGGCATTGGCATGGCGGTTGTCAATGAATTGGTTGGGCTGATGGGGGGTGAGCTTTTAGGTGATAAAAGCCCTTCGCTGGGCGGCATGCGTTGGAAAGTCTATTTGCCCTGAACCGTTTTTGCCATTCATACTCCGGTTTTCGGGGTATTTCAGTCAATCCCCAGCTATTCGGCCTGTTTATTAAAATTAAGGTTGAATTTTCAAATCGATTCCATCATAATGCGCCCTCTTTAGCCGTTTAGGCGGCTCTATTATGGAAACCGTGTCGGTCCTCTCGCAACGATACGCTGTAAACCCCGCCAGGTCCGGAAGGGAGCAACGGTAGCAGCAGATTCGTGTGCCGGGATGTGGCTGGCACGGTTCCCTCCCAAATTGATTCCCTTTAAGAGTCTTCAATGACTTACCAGGTTCTTGCCAGAAAATGGCGTCCTCGCAATTTCTCAGAAATCGTTGGACAAGAGCACGTTGTTAATTCTCTGATTAACGCACTCAAACATAATCGGCTACATCACGCTTACTTGTTTACCGGCACTCGCGGCGTTGGCAAAACGACTATCGCCAGAATTCTTGCCAAAGCAATCAACTGCGAAGCGCGAAAAGATTATAATCCGTGCGGCCAATGTAATGTCTGTATCGAAGTTGATCAAGGCCGATACCCGGATTTGATTGAAGTAGACGCCGCATCCAGAACCAAAGTCGATGATACGCGCGATCTTTTGGAAAATACCCAATATGCCCCAAGCAGCGGGCGATATAAAGTTTACCTGATTGATGAAGTGCATATGCTTTCCGGGCATAGCTTTAATGCGCTATTAAAAACCCTGGAAGAGCCTCCCGAACATGTCAAGTTTCTATTGGCAACAACTGATCCCCACAAAATCCCAGTCACAGTTTTGTCGCGCTGTCTGCAATTCAATCTGAAGAGTATGTTGCCGGATCAGGTCTTTTTGCAAATGGAGACTATCTTGCAAAAGGAAGCAATCGAAGCGGAATCTCCGGCTTTGAGAATGTTGGCAAGAGCTGCGGACGGAAGTATGCGTGATGGCTTGAGCTTGCTTGACCAGGCTATTGTTTTTGGTAATGGCCGTGTCAATCTGGATGACGTTACTGCCATGCTCGGAACGGTTGCCCAGCAGCCGGTTGATAATCTGATTAATGCGCTTGTAGAAAGAGACGCTTTAAAACTTTTTCAAGTCATTGATGCGTTGTCTGATTTGACGCCTGATTTCGGCGATGTTCTGCAGCGGATTTTACTTGTTTTACACAAGATTGCGTTGTATCAGGTGGCTCCTTCAGCGGTGAAAAACGATTTTGATTTGGATTCCGTGGTGATGCTGGCTGAAAAAATAAGTCCTGAGGAGGTTCAGCTTTATTATCAAATTGTGTTGATTGGTCAGCGGGATCTTCCTCTGGCTCCTGATCCTCGCAGTGGATTTGAAATGGTCATGCTGCGGTTGTTGACGTTTCAACCTGCTGTTACAGAAAAGCCGACCCCTTCGTCTCAAGTAGCCTCAGTAAAAGATAACCGGCAGCCTATACCGCAAGAAACGATCCGTTCCGTTTCCGCATCTTCAGTGCAAGAAACATTGAAAGTACCTGAGCCTGTGAGTCAGGAAAAACCGGTTACCAGTGATTCAATTGAATGGTCTGATCTGGTCGTTGCGATTAAAATCAGAGGAATGACGCGTGAATTCGCTAATAATTGTGTCTTGAGAAACATTAGTGATACAGTTTGTAAGCTCGAACTGGATACCGGGCACAAGCATTTACTCAGCCCTAAAATTGAGGATAATTTGCAGAAGGCTTTGCAGGATTATTTTGCCAAGCCTATCCGATTAGTTATCCAGACCGGTGAAGTTGAGGCTGTCACTCCGGCAATGAAGCTTCGCAAAGAACGTGAAGACTTGCAGCAAAACGCTGTGGATTCTATCAATAACGACGAGGCTGTTGCGGCATTAAAAGAACGATTTGATGCGCGGGTTGTCCCCGGTACTATCGAGCCTGCAGGTCAATAAATTAAGGAGTAACCCTATTATGAAAAATGCACTGGGCAATTTGATGCAGCAAGCCCAAAAAATGCAGGAAGATTTAAAAAATGCGCAAGATGAATTAGCCCTGATGCAAGTGCTGGGAGAATCGGGCGGAGGTCTGGTCAAAATTGTGATGACTGGCAAAAGAGAAGTGCGAAAAGTGACGATAGACGATTCTCTGGTCGGTGATGACAAAGATATGCTGGAAGATCTGGTTGCTGCGGCAATCAATGATGCAGTTCATAAAGTCGCCAAAATGAAGCAGGAAAAAATGGCGCAATTTACTGCAGGATTTCCTCTACCGCCCGGATTTCAGATGCCTTTTTAACGGTGATGGATAAGAAAGGTCTGTTAGGACAATTAATTCAGGATTTGTGCTACCTGCCGGGAGTAGGGCCCAAATCGGCTCAAAGAATGGCTTTCTATTTGTTGCAGCGCAACAGGGACGGCGCAAAAAGATTGGCGGAGACTTTGCTTGAGGCTCTAAATAGAGTGACCCGTTGTAAAAATTGCAGAAATTTGACGGATCAAGTGATCTGTTCCATCTGTTCCAATCAAGGCCGGGATCATTCTGTTGTCTGCATCGTTGAAACGCCTGCTGATGTGTGGGCAGTGGATCAGGCAGCGGTATTTGGTGGAGTGTTTTTTGTGCTTCATGGGCACTTGTCGCCGCTGGATGGCATTGGTCCGGATGAGCTAGGCTTAGACCTGCTTGAGCAAAGGCTGGAAAATAAAGAAATCAAAGAAATTATTTTGGCAACCAACTCTACCGTAGAAGGCGAGGCGACGGCGCAGTTGATTTCAGAAATCGCAAAAAAATGCGATGTTCAGGCCAGCAGGATAGCCCATGGCGTTCCTATGGGGGGGGAGCTTGAATATATCGATAGCAGTACTTTGACCCACGCATTTAAAGGGCGTAAGCCGATATAAAAAATAGAGGGGGGTAACAATGACAGATTGCATCTTTTGTAAAATGGTTTCTGGTGAAATAAAGCCTGATATTGTCTATGAAAACGAGCAGGTATTAGCCTTCAGAGACATTAATCCACAAGCGCCTGTTCATATTTTGATCATTCCAAAGGCGCATATCAGCACGTTAAACGATCTTAAGGATGCGTCTCTTGCCGGGCATTTGCTGCAGGCAGTGATTAAGGTTGCGGCTCAGGAAGGGTTGGCTGATGATGGTTATCGAACAGTAATCAACTGTAACGAGCAGGGAGGGCAGGAAGTCTACCATTTGCATTTGCATGTGCTGGGACGGCGTCAGATGCGCTGGCCTCCCGGCTAATAAGTCTACTATTTGCCGGATGCATCCTTTTAGCGAAGGGACGGCTTCTGTTTTGCCTTTATTCACATTAACAGGTTGCTTGGTTGGTGTTTGAAATTGCAATTAACAATCCAAACACTTGCTATAAAGCAGTCGCCGGGGGGCTCGTTTTTTTGACAAAACCTATTCCCCTTCAAGTAACCACTCGGATAAAGCGGGTCTTTGTTATCAAGCCAGCGTCATTTTTTCTCTAAGCTTTAAAAAACGATGGTAGCGACTTGCAGAAATATTGCCATTTTCTATGGCCACTCGGATCGCGCAGCCTTTATCTTTATCGTGTCTGCAGTCGTTGAATTGACATTGATCAATGAATGGCTGAAAGTCCCTGAATCCATAAGCCAGATGTCTTTCCGTCAATCCTGCAAGTCCGAAAATGGCTACCCCCGGACTATCGATCAGATCGCCGCCACCCGGCAGATGATAAAGCGTGGCGGCTGTTGTTGTGTGGCGGCCGTGTCGGGTGGTTTCTGACAGTGTTTTGGTTTTTAGATCCAGGTCGGGAATCAGTGTTTTGGTTAAAGACGATTTGCCGACCCCCGATTGGCCGGCCAGAATGCTGGTTTGGTCTTTGAGTGCCGAATTAAGAACATCCAGGCCCCTGTGGTCATAGGTGCTGACAGTATAAAAAGGGTAACCGAGCCGGTTGTAAATATCGAGCTCAGCTAACAAGGCTTCGGGCAGGGCAAGGTCAATTTTATTCAAGATGATAGCCGCGTCTATGCCTCTGTTTTCGCACACGGCAAGATATTGATCGATCAATAGAAAATCACAAAAAGGTTCAACGGCCACGACCACAAAAACTCTGTCGATATTCGCCGCAACCGGACGGATCTTGCCATTGCTTGACGGGCGAATCAGCAAAGAGCGCCTGGGCAATATTTCTTCAATACTGCCTTGATCAGGTGAGCTTAACCGCCATAAAACACGGTCACCGACCGCGACAGTTTCCAGTTTCCGTCGCGGTTGGCAGAGAATGATTGTGTCATTGTATTGAACTGCAATGCCTTGGCCCAAGTGTGATATGACCAGGCCTTCAATCAATTCATTCATGTGGTTTGCATTTTTGATTCCAGATGCCCTATTCGAACGGCGGCAGGGGGATGACTGTAGTGGAAAGCAGAATACAAAGGATCAGGCGTTAAAGTGCTGGCATTTTCTTCATATAATTTAACCAGGCCACTGATCATTTTTGAGGCTTTGGCATTGTTTGCAGCAAAGTCATCGGCTTCAAATTCAAATTTGCGTTGAAAATAAGCGCTTATGGGTTGCATGAACGGTGTGAAAACAGGTGATACCATCGTGAACAGCAACAGAGCGGTCGCATTGGACGGCTGGCTAACGCCCAGTCCGTTGAAGAACCATTCCTGGTGGATGATCCAGCCTAAAATGGCAAAGCTGATCAAGCTCATGATGGCACTGGCAATCAGCATTTTAATGACATGTTTACATTTGAAATGGCCTAGTTCGTGAGCTAAAACCGCCTCAAGTTCTTCATCATCCAGGGATTTAACGAGCGTATCAAAAAACACGATCCGCTTGTTGTTGCCCAGGCCAGTAAAATAAGCATTCCCGTGCCCTGAGCGCTTGGAGCCATCCATGATAAAGATGCCTTTGCTGTTAAATCCACAGCGCGCGAGCAAGCCTTGTATGCGATCTTTCAGCACACCTTCTTCCATGGGAGTGAACGTGTTGAACAAAGGGGCGATGACGGTTGGAAAAAGCCAGCTCATCAATAGGGAAACGGACATCAAAACAGCCCAGGCCCAGATCCACCAGTTATCGCCGATTGATTCCATAATCCACAAAATGAGGGCTAACAGCGGTAAGCCGATTGCTGCCATCAAACCCAGTTGCAAGAACTGGTCTTTGACGAACTGCTGGGTAGTGCTTTTGTTGAACCCGTATTTTTCTTCAATAACAAAAGTTTGATAGAGGTGTGTAGGCAGTTCTATCAGCGTCATGACCAAGATAATGCTGGCGATGGCGCAAAGGTCTGCGACCAAAGGCGAAAGGCCCATGGCTTGCCAAGTTTCAAATGCAAAACCGATGCCGCCGCCCAGGGTTAAGGCTAAAAGAATGACCAGGCCTATGATGCTGTCGATGCGGCCCAATTTGCCCTTGTCGATCGTATAATCGGCTGCCTTTTGATGGGCTTCCAGCGATACACGTGCTTTGAACGCATCAGGAACTGCACCCCGATGTTGTAATACATGGGAAGCTTGCCGTTCTGCCAACCAGAACTGAATTGCGTAAGACACGGCCAACGCAAATAAAAAAATGAGGGTAAAAGTATTCATCGTAATTTGTGCCCGATGTTAAGAAATAGCCATAAATAACCGCCAATGCTACACTAAGTGCAATTTTTATCATACTATGGAAACGAGCAATGGCAATGGACTCATCACATTTGATTTGGATTGATCTTGAAATGACCGGCCTTGATCCTGACCGTGACTTAATCATTGAAATAGCCACAATCGTAACGGATAAAGACCTGAATATACTGGCTGAAGGCCCTGTTATGGCGGTCCATCAATCCGATGCCGCTCTGGCAGCAATGGATGAGTGGAATCAAACGCACCACGGCGCGTCAGGTCTCATTGAAAGGGTAAGGTCTTCTACCTTCAATGATGCTGATGCGGAGTCTAAAACACTGGCGTTTTTGAAAGAGTGGGTGCCTGAAAAGACCTCGCCGATGTGTGGTAACAGTATTGGTCAGGACAGACGTTTTCTGTACAGGTATATGCCGCAGTTAGAGGCCTTTTTTCATTACCGGAATTTGGATGTTTCAACGCTCAAGGAACTTGCTGCCCGTTGGGCGCCTCACTTAAAAGACGGCTTTACCAAAAAGGCTGCGCACAGAGCCTTGGATGATATTGTTGAATCGATTGAAGAGTTACGTTTTTACCGCACACATTTTATTAAGTTCTGATCATTCCCGGTCCCATTCAATTTATTCAAAATACAAAATGGCACGCCCTAATTCAAGTCGTTAGCTTGATTTCGGTCTGTCGACTGATTCCAGGGAACCTCCCCCTCGTCGTTTAACACAACTTTAAAGGTAAACAAGCACTATGCTAGATCCGCGTTTATTTAGATCCGATCTTGATTATATCCGCCAGCAATTAGATCGCCGTTCATTTCAATTCGATACCGATAGCTATATCAAATTGGAAGCACAGCGAAAAGATATTCAAGTCAAAACGCAAGATTTACAAAATGAGCGTAATAACCGGTCAAAATTGATTGGTCAGGCGAAGGCCAGTGGGCAAGACATCCAGCCTTTACTCGATCAAGTCCAGAATTTGGGTGATCAGCTAAAGGACGCTGAAAATGAACTGACTGCAGTACAAGCGCAATTGTCAGAAATCATGGAGAGTATTCCCAATATTTTGGATGAATCGGTTCCTGCAGGACGCAGCGAAGATGAGAATCTGGAAGTTTATACTTGGGGTCAAAAAAAGGATTTCGCGTTTCAACCTAAAGATCATGTTGAATTGGGCGCTATCGATAAAGGCATGGACTTTGAGTTGGGCGTTAAAATTGCCAGTGCGCGTTTTGTTGTCTTGAAAGGACCTCTGGCTAGATTACAGCGAGCGATTATTCAACTGATGCTGGATACGCATACGTCAGAACACGGTTATACGGAAACTTATGTTCCTTACCTCGCCAATGCAGCAACCTTGCGGGGTACCGGGCAGTTGCCTAAATTCGAACAGGATTTGTTTAAAGTGAATAACGATCCTGCTTTTTATTTGATTCCTACGGCTGAAGTACCCGTGACCAATATTGTCCGGGACGAAATTGTTGAAGCGAAAGAACTCCCGTTAAAATTCGTTTGTCATACCCCCTGTTTTCGAAGCGAGGCGGGCGCTTACGGCAAAGACGTTAAAGGCATGATTCGCCAGCATCAATTTGAAAAGGTTGAATTGGTCCAAATCGTCAAGCCTGAAGATTCCGCTGCAGCCCATGAACAATTGACCGCGCATGCAGAAGCGATTCTTAAAAAGCTCAACTTACCTTATCGTAAAGTATTGCTGTGTGCCGGTGATACCGGATTCTCCTCAGCAAAAACCTATGATTTGGAAGTCTGGCTTCCGGGTCAAAATACGTATCGGGAAATATCATCCTGCAGCAATTTTAAGGACTTTCAGGCAAGAAGGCTTCAGGCGAGGTGGCGTAATCCCGAAACCGGTAAGCCTGAGTTACTGCATACATTGAATGGGTCCGGACTTGCTGCCGGGCGAACCTTGATAGCTGTGATGGAAAATTATCAGGATGAACAAGGTCGTATTCATATTCCTGATGCCTTAATTCCCTACATGGGTGGCTTACAGGTTATAGGCTGATTTCGCCCTTGCCGAACCGGAATTCCGTTATGTTGAGCCTTATACAGCCGTTTTTCCTGTATAGCGCTCGATACATAACCACAAAATAATAAAATTAACTGAAGAATTATTTCTCATGACGATACGAACACGATTTGCGCCCAGTCCAACCGGTTATTTGCATATTGGTGGTGCCCGCACCGCTTTGTTTTCATGGCTTTATGCCCGCAAGCACGGCGGCAAATTCATTTTACGAATTGAAGATACCGATTTGGAACGGTCCTCTCAGGAATCAGTGAATGCCATACTGGAAGGCATGACCTGGTTAGGGCTGGAATACGATGAAGGTCCTTTTTATCAGACGCATCGGTTTGATCGCTACAAGGAAGTCATTCAGCAATTATTGAATCAAGGCGACGCCTATTATTGTTATTGTTCCAAGGAGGAACTGGAGCAGTTACGTAATGAGCAGATGGCTAATAAAGAAAAGCCCCGGTACAACGGCAAATGCCGCCAGGAAAGCTATTTTGTGGAAGGCCAGGAGCCGGTCATACGCTTTAAAAATCCTGAAGACGGTGTTGTGACAATCAAGGATCTGGTCAAAGGAGATATTGTCGTTGCCAACAAGGAATTGGATGATTTGATCATCGCCCGTTCCGATGGAACCCCAACGTATAATTTGACCGTTGTTGTTGATGATATGGATATGGGTGTAACGCATGTTATTCGGGGCGACGACCATATCAACAATACGCCCAGACAGATGAATATTCTGAAGGCGTTAGGTGCCAATGTGCCCGAATATGCTCATTTGCCGATGATTTTGGGTTCGGATGGCGCGCGGCTATCGAAAAGGCATGGGGCGGTCAGTGTCATGCAATACCGGGACGACGGATTTTTGCCTGAGGCATTATTGAATTATTTAGTCCGGCTGGGATGGTCTCATGGTGATCAGGAAATATTTTCTCTGGATGAAATGGTCGAATTCTTTGATTTAGAGCAGGTTAATGTCTCGGCTTCTTCATTTAACCGAGAAAAGCTGGTTTGGCTCAATCATCATTACATTATGACCTCAGATCCTGCTCATGTGGCCAGGCATTTAAGCTGGCATATTGGGCAAAAGGAAATCGATCCAACCGATGGGCCTGATTTGGTTGAAGTTGTCAAAGTACAAAGAGAGCGGTGTAAAACACTGGTTGAAATGGCTGAAGCCAGTCTTTATTTTTACAAGGAATTTGAAGCATACGAAGAAAAAGCGGCCAAAAAGAATTTAACCCCTGAAGCGGCTCTCGTGCTTCAAGGACTGCATGAGCGCTTTGCTCAAGTTGAAAGCTGGTGCAGTGAGGAGTTGCATCAGATTGTTCAGGCATTTGCAGAAGACAGGCAATTAAATTTAGGAAAAGTAGCCCAGCCGTTGCGTGTTGCTGTCATGGGTTCTTCGGTTTCGCCGGCTATTGACGCGACATTAATGCTTTTAGGTAAACAGAAAACATTGGCCCGGATAGAGCGGGCGATTGCTTATACTAAAACCTTAAATTAGTACTGGACAAGGCCGATTTATTCTGTAGAATACGCGGTCTCAACAGACGGGGCCATAGCTCAGCTGGGAGAGCGCAACACTGGCAGTGTTGAGGTCAGCGGTTCGATCCCGCTTGGCTCCACCAAATCCGTTGATTAACTGTGATTTTAGTCCCCATCGTCTAGTGGCCTAGGACACCGCCCTTTCACGGCGGTAACGGGGGTTCGAACCCCCCTGGGGACGCCATATTGCTTTTGCTCGGACAATGTGGATTATAAAATAAGTATGCACTACGAGCTGCTGTAAAGACTAAACCTGATTTAGTCCCCATCGTCTAGTGGCCTAGGACACCGCCCTTTCACGGCGGTAACGGGGGTTCGAACCCCCCTGGGGACGCCAATTGGCTGTCTGTTTATCCGGTCTTTATTAAACTGGGCTTTATTAGAAATAATAACTCAACTGTGCTCTTATGTGATCGTCATCCTTGAACATAAACACAGGATCTGATGCGGGAATCCCGTTAAAGAGACGAAGTTCCAGTTCCGCTTTCCAATTATCTCCTATTCTACGACTAGCCTCGACGCTGAACAGCTTGGTATTACGGGTTCTGTCAAAAATGACGCCTGCCAGAATCTGGCTATCCTGAACGTCATTAAAACCAAATCTCAGTGCAGTCAAAATATCATCCTGAAAAATGGTTTGCTGGGTTAGAGCAGTCATATTGTTATAGCCCCGGCTGTCATACATGTATTCAACAACGACCCCTAAATCCAGGCCTGATTCAAATAAATCAAACAACGTGTATTCGACACCACCGGTAGCGGCAAAAATTGCGGAACCCTGGCCTAGTCTGACCAGCGATTCCAGCTTCCAAAGCCAACTCCCTTGGGTGACTTGCATGTCGAGACTGGTTTGGTCTATATAGTCATAATAGGGAATCAGTTTTGTGAGTTCGCCTTGGGCGTCAAAAGTCGGGACAATGGTCGGTTGCCGTGCCGTTCCATGAAAATGGGCTAGGCCAATATCCCAATCACCGATGCTTTGTGACCAGCGAGCGGCATAAGCCAGATGTTTTTCAGCGCCATGCCTTTCAAATTGTGCTTCTCCCATATCAATCATAGGGTCTGTACGAAGGCGGCCTTCAATTCCTGGAAAGGTTCTTTCTCTGAATCCGGTAAGGAAAAACAAATCCAAAGTCCCCCAATCGTTAACCCAGGCAAAATTAATCATGGGTTGGCCTAATTTATCCTCGCCGTCGGTATTTTCAACGAAATCAGTTTGATTGATGATATCAACCAGATGAATTCCTTCTGTCACGCCCCAGAATACTTTATGGAAGCCCACACGCAATTCCCAAAGGTCGGTCGCTTTTTCCCAGGTCAATTCGCGAATATCAAAATGTGTGCGACGGTTGTCGTGTTGTGAGTAACGGTAGAAAGGTACAAAGGTAAAGCTTTGTTTGTCGTTATCCCAGCGTCGATAAAATTCGGGTTGAATTACACCCGAGATGTAATTATTGTGTTGGCGGCTATCGCTTGCCTCATTAAAAAAACCCAGATTTTCCGCGCCAACGTAGCCGGATATTTCCCAATTGGAAAATAGCGTATCGATGTTGTCTCCTGCGCCAAGAGACGTTTTAGACGTCAATACGGGCGCAGTTTCAGCGTTATAAGTTTTTTGGTTAGAACCGGTCAAATCTGTTTCAACGTTCAATGCCAAGGGCGTATCGATGATTTGCCGGGGTGGCTGTACTTGCTGAGTAAGCGGTTCAATCAGCGTATGTTGTGATTGATGATTCAACTGAATGATTAGCTTGCCTCTATCGGTTTTATCGACGGTGGCAAACAGATTGTCGGGGTTTACGGGCTTGTTTAAGTCCAGTACCAGCCTGAAATCCTTTTGGTTTCTTTGTGCGTAACGTAATCTTAGAAATTCCGGGTGTTTTGTTGGCGGCTGGATAAGTGTGTTAGTCAGCGTTGCGTCAAACAGGTCAATAACAACCCTGGGTGGGTTATCCAAAATGAAAATGTTATGTTCAGGTACCGAAGTAAAACTCAATATACATTGACTGGTATCGTTTCCTTGATCGAAGGATAATTCCAGTATTTCCGTTTTTTGAGCATAAACAGCGGGTGTCAATAACAGCAGATTGGCAACTAAAAGCCCACTCCGGAAATAATTCATAAAATGCAATCAGAAGGGGGTAAAAAATAAAAGGATGACAGGTGCATTAATCATTTTGAGTTATAAAATAGGGGTTCTAACCAACAAGCAAAGTATTCAGCAATCCTCAATGACCATTTCAAATAAGAGTCCAGTCCTGGTCGATTAACGCTTACTATCGAGATCTTTTTAACGTATTTTGATCAAAGTCGCGTTCACTCAAGCCGGTTTTAAATTTTAAGTTTTCCGTTATCAAACTGGTACTTTTGCCGTTTTGGTGATTGGTCATCAGCATTTCATTTGGACGCCAAAACTGATCCAGATACTGTTTAAAGTCTTTATTTTCAAGTGTCTTTAATAAGCTGTTCTTACGGTCATAATACTCCACTTTCAGAATAATATATCGCGCCTTGTCTATCCATGAAACCTGACGGGTGTAACCGCTATGTTCATACTGCGGGTATAACTCGACTACGAAACTGTCAATGCCATCCACGCTCTCATCTTTGAGATACTTGTATTTATATTTTGGAATCTCAAACGAATTTAAGTCTTCAAACGCAAATTCACTGCCTAGGAAGGGACCGGATTTGTTACTCGAAGAAATACGTTTTACCCGTTTAAGAGCGGGCAGGAATAGCCATTGATCATCAGGAACCAAAGCGTGCGTGAAGCTTAAAAAGGCAGTACCTTTAACATCGGCAGGGCTGTCAAATATAGTCAGGCTTTTGTCGCCATCGCTATTGACTTCAAGAGTATTCATTCTAAGCTGCCGGATTGATTCATCCCCGCTTCTATTTCGTAAAATCATTTTTAATTCAGACTGACTGTCCAGCCAACCGGTATCTTTGCGCACCACTTCTTCGGAAATTTCCAGTCCCATTTCTTCCGGTGTTTTTGCAAAACAGGGATTAAGCAAAAATCCAAGTACTATCGTTATCAGTAAAGTTTTCATATAACTCCTTCTTATTCTGTAATTCATCTGTAAATCATTTCGGCGCACTTTAAAAACAAAAAAAATCAGATTGAAAAAAGTTAACAAGCTTTTTTAAAGTGTAAGCCAAATTAGGATCAGTGATATGCCCAGGCAATAGGCGGACACCAATTTAACTTTCTGTGTAGGTGAGAGGGCGTGCCAGCTAGAGTATTTTTGTCTTTTATAGTTTAGCCAAACTGCAGAAATATTTCTTTTAATGCGGTGCCAGAGGCGGGGAAGGTAACGGGCAAATAAAATAAGTCCGATAAAGCCGATAATCAATACACCATTGGCAATGATGGTTTCGGTTTCATGATGGTCGGTGTGTAAAAGGTGTTCGAGAATTTCTTCAAGCAGTTGCTCAATAAGCTCTATGAAAAGATGGATGATTTCTAAAAGAATCCCAAAAATCTCTATGACGAGTTCCAGTAACTCTTCAAAAAAGACAATAAGTATAAAAAAGAGTGCAAATCTGACAGATACCCGTTTTATCATGTCAGCGTCTTCTTCTGAAGAAGGGGCTGAGTCATTTGGGTTCGTTGATTCACCTTTAGCGGCGATCAGTTTGTTGATTAATTTTTTGACTCTCAAAGGAATTATCAAACTTGGTTGTCCCATCCATATCCAGGTAGGTTATGGTGAATATCGGTTTAATAGTGAAGTTGAGCAGTTTCGAAACAAAAAGGCTTCATTTGAATCTATGGATTAAAAAACCGAAGCGCTTATAACGTTTTTTTGTAAATTAAAAAGATCAGAAACACTTTCTACTTTAGTCTCATTAAACCCCACAAATGCCTATTTGTCGACTGGCTTTAGAATTATTAAAACGTGAAGATTAAGAAGTGCCTGAAGCGACAGCTCAAATTTGGATGGGTACTCAGTTAGCAAAATTATATGCTTGACCTAAAAAATAAACGCAGAGATAAAGAAGGGTGCTTCCCTGCACCTTATGCATTTGAAGATTTTTTTAAGCACAAAACTGCTCGATAGCGGTCTTTATACCGGCTGGGTCCAGGCCGCATAACGCCAGCAGTTCTTCGCGGGTGCCTTGTTCGATGAAGGCATCGGGTAGGCCGATATTCAAGACCGGCATCAGGATTTTCTGCGCCTGTAAAAAGTCATTCACGCCGCTGC